>NODE-112-length-28142-cov-9.41332_pt1 | contig 28142 bp, 28 predicted proteins | sample MGYA00139097_ERZ477577 | MGnify/ENA metagenome assembly ERZ477577
GGTTGTTCATTACGCCAAGGGCGAGAGGATTTGACATGATGAAAATCGGAGTCATCGGTGCTGGTAGCTGGGGAACAACCCTTGCCAATGTTCTGGCTAAAAAGGGTCACGATGTCACCCTCTGGGTTTACGAAGCAGACCTGGCTAAACGCCTGCAGGAAACCGGAGTCAACGATCTCTATCTGGATGGTATAACTCTTTCAAGTAAACTGGCTTATACCAACGACCTGTCAGAGGCTGCCCAAAACAGCCAACTCCTGCTGCTGGTTTCACCATCGCAGGTCATGCGCCACGTCCTAAAAGATCTCAAAGCTTACATTACAGAAGATTGCCTGCTGGTTTCTGCGGCCAAGGGGATAGAAAACGGCACCCTGTTGACTATGTCCGAGGTCTTGCAGGAAGTTCTTGGTGAGCAGGTCGCCAAACGCAGTGCTTTTCTTTCCGGACCATCCTTTGCGCGTGAAGTCGCTATAGAACAGCCTACGGCTGTTACGGTTGCAGCGGAGAATCCTGAAGTTGCGCACCGTGCTCAGGAGGTTTTCAGCACGGATTATTTCCGTGTTTATACCAACCAGGATGTGGTTGGCGTGGAAATCGGCGGGGCGATGAAAAACGTCATTGCCCTGGCCGCCGGCGTTGGTGATGGTCTTGGCTTTAACCACAATGCGCGAGCGGCCCTGATTACCCGGGGTCTGGTTGAAATTTCCCGTCTCGGTGAAGCCAAGGGTGCCCAGGAAGCGACCTTTTCAGGCCTGGCCGGCATGGGCGATCTGGTGCTGACCTGTACCGGCGACCTTTCCCGCAACCGCTCGCGCACCTGCTCCGTCTTGCGAGTCAGGATATCTTCTTTGGGATAAATCCCTTTAAGCTCCTCGAGAATTTTCAAAGCTTCCACGAGCTCTTCCTGCTCTTCCAGTACCGTTGCCAGGCCGAAGCTTGCTTCTACAGCATAGGAGCTTTCCGACCAACGCTCAATAACAACCCGATAGGCCCCGGCCGCTTCCGGAAGCTTTCCTTCCAGAGCGTAGGTCATGGCAATTCGGTATTGAACTTCGGCAAAAAGATCGCTTTGCGGATCATTCTTCAGCAGGCTTTCAAACTCAATCCTGGCCTGGGCAAAGTTATTCAGGCGGAAATAGCAGTCTGCCACCTCGTATTGCAACTGATCGCTGTTGCTATCGGCATCATCGAGAACCTTCTGGTAGACAGCGATAGCCTGACCACAGTCGTTGAGCCGATACTTGTAAAGCACAGCGACCTGCTTTCTGGCAGCAAAGACCTCTGGTGCGTCCGGGTAATCCCGCTCCAGCATCAGGTAGGTCAGCAGGGCATCGGAATAACGACCAAGGTACAGATCCTGTATTTCAGCGACCTGAAAAAGAGCCTGAGGTATCCGCACAAAAGACGGTTGCTCAGCGTGAAGCTCCTTAAACAGCTCAACCGCTTCGCTATACCTGGTTTCCTGCCTGAAAGCGAGGCCTTGCTGGAAACGTTCTTCGAGTCTTGTTTGTAGATTCGCCTGGTACCAGTAAGCGCCGGCGGCGACCAGCGCCACCATGATCAGACCGAGTAAAATCCAGAGCCGCTGCTTAGGCGCCTTCCCCTGGCGCGTCAACTCCTCCAGAAGGAGCTGTTTCTTCAATTTCTGGATTTCCTTCGTCATCTTCCTTCTCTGCCAGCTTGGCGACCGCAACAATACGTTCATCAACCTCAAGCACCATCAGGCGAACCCCCATGGTGTTGCGGCCGATAACGGAGAGGGCGCTGACCCGAGTACGCAGCACCTTACCCCGGTCAGTAATAAACATCAGGTCTGATTCATTGTCTACCAGTTTAACATCAACCACCTGGCCATTGCGACCTCCGGTCTTGATCGTGATAATACCTTTACCTCCGCGACTCTGTACGCGGTATTCGGTAAGACTTGTGCGCTTGCCGTAGCCGGTTTCTGTAACGGTGACCAGGGTCGACGCAGTCGCATCGGAGACAACCTCCATGCCGATGATTTCATCATCACCTTCGAGCATCATACCGCGAACACCACGGGCTGTGCGGCCCATGGGGCGGGCGTCGCTTTCGTTAAAGCGGATCGATTTACCGTTATGGCTGGCAAGCAGAATATCCATGGATCCATCGGTCAAACGCGCAGCGATCAGGCTGTCACCTTCGTCGATGGTCAGGGCAATAATTCCACCCTGGCGGGGATGCGAATAAGCCAGCAAATCAGTTTTCTTGACCGTCCCTTTTTGCGTAGCGGTGATGATGAAGCGGCCTTCCTCAAATTCCTTGACCGGCAGGATCGTCATGACCTTCTCATCCGGTGCCAGGTTGAGGAGGTTGACGATCGCCTTGCCGCGCGCAGCGCGACCGCCTTGCGGAATCTCATGGACCTTGAGCCAGTAAACCTTGCCCCTGCTGGTAAAGATCAGGATATAGCTGTGGGTCGAAGCAATAAAGAGGTTTTCAACGAAATCCTCATCCTTTGGTCGCATCCCTGTCGCACCCTTGCCACCGCGTCGTTGGGCCCGGTAGAGAGACACGGCGTTACGCTTAATATAACCAGAATGGGAGACGGTGACCACCATATCTTCTTCGACGATCATGTCTTCGATGGAGAGATCCGCCGCCACAGCGAGGATCTCGGTGCGACGAGGATTGCCGAAGCGATCCTTGATATCGTTCAGTTCGGTCTTGATGATTTTGAGTATTTCGACTTCGCTGGCAAGGATCTCCTTGAGACGCTTGATCAGCGCCATGACCTGGTTGTACTCCTCGACAATCTTTTCGCGCTCGAGGCCGGTCAGGCGGTGCAGGCGCATTTCAAGAATCGCCTGGGCCTGGATATCACTCAGCTCGAAACGGGAGATCAACCTCTCCTTGGCTTCGGCCGGGTTGGCGCTGGCTTTGATCGTCTGAATAACCTCGTCGAGGTTGTCCAGGGCGATCTTGAGACCTTCGAGGATGTGGGCGCGGGCTTCGGCTTTCTTCAGCTCGAACATGGTGCGCCGGGTCACGATCTCCTTGCGGTGGTCAATGAAGAGATCCAGTACTTCGCGTAGCGTCAGAACCTGCGGCTGACCTTTGACGATCGCCAGCATGATGATGCCAAAGGAAGAATGCATTGGCGTCATCTTGTAGAGCTGGTTGAGCACCACCTGGGGGATGCTGTCACGCTTCAACTCGATAACGATCCGCATGCCGTCACGGTCCGACTCATCGCGCAGATCGGAAATACCTTCGATCTTCTTGTCCCGCACCAGGTCGGCGATCTTTTCAATCAGTCGCGCCTTATTAACCTGGAAAGGAATCTCGGTGACGATGATGCTCTCACGACTGGTGCGGCTGTTCTGCTCGACCATCGCTTTGGCGCGCATCGGGATAATCCCTCGACCGGTGCGGTAAGCCTGGTGGATGCTGTCTCGGCCCATGATGAAGCCGCCGGTCGGGAAATCTGGACCAGGGATCAACTCAAGCAGCTCTTCGATCTCAAGTTTCGGATTGTCGATCACGGCAATCAGGCCATCGATTATCTCGCCCAGGTTGTGCGGCGGGATCTTGGTCGCCATACCAACAGCAATACCCTCGGAACCGTTGACCAGCAGGTTTGGGTATTTGCAGGGAAGGACCAGGGGCTCTTCGAGAGAATCATCATAGTTGGGCCCAAACTCGACAGTCTCCTTGTCGAGATCGTTGAGCAGTTCATGAGCCAACCGGTCCATGCGAACTTCGGTATAACGCATCGCCGCTGCCGAGTCGCCGTCAACAGAACCGAAGTTGCCCTGGCCGTCAACAAGGGGGTGGCGCATGGAGAAGTCCTGGGCCATACGAACGATGGTGTCATAGACCGCAGAATCGCCATGGGGATGGTACTTACCGATGACATCACCGACCACACGAGCCGATTTCTTGTACGGCTTGTTGTAGTCGTTGTTCAGTTCGTTCATGGCGAACAACACCCGCCGGTGAACGGGTTTAAGGCCGTCTCTCACGTCCGGTAGAGCTCGGCCGACGATTACACTCATCGCATAGTCCATGTAGGACTTGCGCATTTCGTCTTCGATATTGACGCTGACTTTGTTCTGTTCTGAAAGCATCTAGCTTTTTCCTCCGGAAAACCGGATCGTGGTTCGTGGTTCGTGGTTCGTGGAAAAAGCTAATTCCACAAACCCTGAACCCATAACCTCGTTCCGGGGTTTATACGTCCAAATTAGATACGTTAAGGGCGTTCTTTTCTATAAATTCACGGCGCGGCTCGACCTGGTCGCCCATCAGCACGGTAAAGATCTGTTCCGCTTCGATGGTATCTTCGATCTTAACCTGCAGCAGCACGCGTTTCTCCGGATCCATTGTGGTCTCCCAGAGTTGGTCCGGGTTCATCTCCCCCAGACCTTTGTAGCGCTGGATATACTGTCCCTTTTTGGCCCGGGCGAAGAAATAGTTGAGCAGCTCCTGACGATCGCTCACCACCATCTCTTCCTGCCCTTCTTTACTGATCAATGCGTTCTCGTTCAAACAAATTTCTTCAACCTGCTTGTACGACTGCAATAACAGCTTGTACTCGTACATCGACAGACTCTCCAGCACCTTCTGGTCGATGTAGGATCGCAAGCTACCCTTTTTATAGAGAATCCGAGGTGGATCGTTAAACACCTCAAACTCAACATCAGGTTCAATCTCGCGTAACTTGGCGGCCAAAGGCTCGAGGTCAATCAGGTCTGCGAAACCATTCTGCAACTTGCCGCGCACAAAAACATTCAGGACTTCGGCGTTGATCCCCTTGTACACCATCTTGCTGAAATGCTCGTTGTAACTGAGAATATTCCGTAAAGTCGGAATGATCTGCTTGCCGCGCAACACCTTGCCGCTCTTCTCCATCTTCACGGTCATTCCCTCGACACCCTCATCGAGCAGGTATTCACGAAGAGCTTCCTCGTCTTTCAGGTAAAGCTCTTTCTTACCGCGTTTGGCCTTGTAGAGTGGTGGTTGAGCGATGTAGAGGTGTCCGCGTTCCACCAGTTCCGGCATTTGTCTGAAGAAGAAGGTCAACAGCAGAGTACGTATATGCGAACCGTCAACATCGGCGTCGGTCATGATGATAATCCGGTGGTAGCGCAGCTTGCTCAGATCAAAATCATCTTTGCCTATACTGGTACCCATCGCCGTGATCAGGGTTCGTATCTCGTTGGAAGTGATCATCTTGTCGAAACGCGCCTTCTCGACGTTGAGAATTTTACCTTTCAACGGCAGGATTGCCTGGTAGCGCCTTTCGCGGCCCTGCTTGGCACTGCCACCGGCCGAGTCGCCCTCGACCAGGTAGAGTTCGCAAAGCGCTGGATCCTTCTCCTGGCAATCCGCCAGTTTACCAGGAAGAGCCAAGCCATCCAGAGCACCTTTACGGCGGGTCAGGTCGCGTGCTTTACGTGCAGCTTCGCGGGCTCTGGCCGCATCGATACCCTTCTCAAGGATTTTGCGAGCTATCGACGGATTCTCTTCGAGATATTCCGCCAACTTTTCGTTCATCATGGTTTCGACAAAACCTTTAATCTCCGAGTTCCCCAGTTTGGTTTTGGTTTGTCCCTCAAACTGGGGATCAGGAAGCTTGACTGAAAGAACAGCAGCCATACCTTCGCGTAAATCGTCCCCTGAAATCGCGCTTTTCATGTTTTTTAAAAGATTGTTGGATGTGGCATAGGTGTTCATGGTGCGCGTTAGCGCCGCTTTGAAACCGCTTAAGTGGGTGCCACCTTCGTGCGTATTGATATTGTTGGCAAAGGAGAAAATTTTCTCGTCATAAGAGTCGTTGTATTGAATGGCGATATCAATTTCGACATCTTCTCTGGTACCAGTAAAAAAAATCGGCTTTGGATGCAGTGGGGTTTTAGCTCGATTTAGATATTCGACAAAAGAAACGATACCACCCTCATAGTGAAAAACGTGGCTTTTGTCGCTACGCTCATCAATGATTTCTATCTTGACGCCGGCATTCAGGAAGGCCATTTCGCGAATACGTTGCGAGAGCGTTTCGAAGGAGAAAGCTGTCGTTTCGAAAATCTCCGCATCCGGCCAGAAGAGAATCCGGGTCCCGCGACGTTTGGTGGTGCCATCTTCAATCAAGTCGGCAGTCGGTACACCTTTTTCATAGTTTTGTCGGTAAATTTTACCATCGCGACGAATTTCGAGTTCCAAACGGCTGGAGAGGGCATTAACGACCGAAACACCAACGCCATGTAAGCCACCGGAAACCTTGTAGGTATCGCTATCAAACTTGCCGCCGGCGTGGAGAACCGTCATAACGACTTCTGCAGCTGGCCTCTTTTGAGTTGGGTGCATATCAACCGGGATACCCCGACCGTTATCAGTCACTGTAACTGAATTATCAACATGAATAACCACCTTGATATCATCACAATGACCGGCCAGAGCTTCGTCTATCGAGTTGTCCACCACCTCGTAAACCAAGTGATGAAGCCCCTGTATCGATGTGGACCCAATATACATTGCCGGCCGTTTACGAACAGCTGATAGTCCTTCTAGAACCGTAATACTTCCAGCATCATAATTTTTGTTCAATTTTTCTGTCATTTCAGCCTCGTTCTGGGGATGTAGCGCTAACCAACCCCTGGTTAACCTTAAAAAAACTTGCCGTTTGTTGCACCTTATCAGCCAGCTGTGACTGCTGGGCAGAGGTCAGGAAAACCTGACCACGACGATTCAATAAAAAACTGAAAAACCCTTCCTGTCTTTTGCTGTCCAGCTCACTCGCCAGATCATCAAGTAGCAGTACCGGTGGTTCTCTGAATTTTTCCTCGAGATCCATCACCTGAGCGGCTTTAAAAGCCAGCAAAAAAGATCTCTGTTGACCCTGGGACCCGAAGGCACGCAAGGATCTACCCTCAACCTGAAAATCGAGATCATCTCTGTGTGGCCCGGCCAGTGTTATGCCTAATTTTCGTTCTCGCGTCTGCAGACGCTCAAACACCGCGTTCATATGATCGGTCAACTCGTCAAGGTTTTCAGCTGCAAGTGAGTAATTAACAGCGGCTGACTCTGTAGCACCGGTTATTTCTCGGTAAACCTGACTCAATAGTGGTTTAAAGCGGGTCAGGTAACGCTGTCTATCATGACGTATCCGGCTTCCACTGCGCACCAAAGCCTCTGTCCAGGGTGCCAATTCTGCCCCTGCCGCCTGCTTTTTCAAAAGCAGATTGCGTTGCCGTAAGATCCTGTCGTATTCCTGCACCCTGTCCAGGTAAACCGGTTCGGTCTGTAATATGGCCCGGTCAAGCAACGCCCTTCGTCCTGCGGGGAAACCTTTTATGTTACCCAACTCTTCAGGAGTAAAAAGTACGGACCTTAGATAACCGAGGAACTCACTTAATTTTTTGACCGTTTTACCATCAACTCGGGGATTACGTCCTGCTTTCTGCAAGCTTATATCCAGCTTGTGAGCAACATTTCCCTTATCAACCATGGCACTTATAAAAGCCGTTTCAGCTGTATGATTGATTAAATCCTGTCCGCGCGCGCCACGAAAACTCTTTAAATGCCCCAAAAGGTAAATAGCTTCGAGAAGATTTGTCTTGCCTTGTGCATTCTCGCCGTAAATAACGTTGAAATGATTGTTCCAGGTCAGATCAATATTGCCCAGGTTGCGATAAGAACGCAGCTTCAATGTTTCGAGAATCATATAACCTTCAAGAAAAAAGCCTCAAATATTAAAGGCTTTTTCAACACTTTCCTACTAGAGTCGCATCGGCATGATGACTGCCAGATAACCATCCTCTTCAATCGGTTTAATCAGCCCGGGAGAAAGGTTATCTTTAAGAATCATATTGATCTGATCCTGATTCTGTACCTGCAATATATCAAGCAGGTAACGTGCGTTGAAACCAACCGAAAGTTCCGGTCCCTGATATTCTATATCCATCTCCTCACGAGCGTCGCCCAACTCGGGATTGGATGATGAGACTTCAAGCAAGTTGTTCTTGAAATTCATCTTAACACCACGGGATTTTTCGCTTGAGAGGATAATCATGCGGCGTAATGCATGCAGGAAAGGATCAACGGCGATTGCCGCGGTCTGTTCATTGTTTTTTGGAATAACCCGGCTGTAGTCAGGAAACTCTCCGTCAACCAGACGCATGATAATAACCGTCTGATCTTTGCTTACAACGGCATTGTTATCCATAAAACCCAGCTGCAGATCACCTTCACCTTCTTCGGCGAGTTTTTTAAGTTCAAGGATACCTTTACGCGGTAGAATAACTCCACGACTCAGTTCTGAACTTTCTGCCAACTCTATCTGCTTATCAATCATCGACAGACGATGACCGTCTGTGGCGACCAGGCGCAATTGATTTGTACCTTCCTGAACCTGACAGAAGATACCGTTGAGATTGTATTTACTTTCATCCTGGGAAACAGCAAAGAAAGTCTTCTCTATCATCTCTTTGCACAAGGAACTACTCAGGGAAAGAAAAGTTTTTCTATCCGGTTGGGGAAAATTAGGAAATTCGTCGGCAGAGAGGCCTACTATATTGAATTGGGCTTTGCCGCATTCTATCTCTATCCAGCAATTGTCTTTGGCATTAAAACTGATTTCGTTATCCGGAAGTTCCTTGATGATTTCAAAGAGCTTCTTTGCTGAAACAGTAATCTTGCCCGGTTTACGTATATTGGCCGGATAGGACGATTGCATACCGACTTCCAGATCTGTGGCTGTCAAATGCAGCTCACCATCTGCGCCTTCCAGAAGTACATTGGAAAGTACCGGTATGGTATTGCGTTTTTCGACAATCCCCTGAACTCTGGCCAAGCCTTTCAGAAAAACATCTTTTTCAATGGTGAAATTCATAACAACCTCCTCAATCCACAGATCCTTTTATTATTTAAATATTAATAACATTAAAAGCTAGTAGTAGTAATAGGGCCTGTTAATAGCTTAAAAAATGATATTTTATTATTATTATCAAATACTTAGTTACTTTATAACTTCCGGTAAAAGCTGTTGGTCAAATGGGGATAAATTACGTTTTTAAGGTTAGACCTTTTTATCCCCAGTCTGTACACCCTCTTTTGAACAGGTTATCAATACCCTTTAAATAAATACTAATTGGTCAGTTCTTTCTTCAGATTATCTATTGTGCTTTTCAGTTGGAAATCTTCTTCCATCAACTTTTCAATCTTACGGATGGCATGAATAATTGTCGAATGATCTTTGCCGCCAAAACGGTCCCCTATCTCCGGATAAGAGGAAGAGGTTAATTGGCGTGAAATGTACATGGCAATCTGTCTTGGCAAAACCACAGCTTTAAGCCTCTTGGCAGATTTTATATCTGACACTTTTATATTAAAATGAAGGCTGACCTTTTTAAGAATCTCTTCTACAGAGAGTTCACGGTTTCTCTCTATCAGAATATCCTTGAGGACATCACGAGCCATTTCCAGAGATACCGGAACAGATGTCAAACTCGCGTAGGCTCCAATCCTGATCAGATAACCTTCCAACTCCCGGACGTTGTTACAGATAGAATTAGCCAGAAATAAAGACACATCTTCAGGTAAATTTATACTGTTCTGTTCTGCTTTCATTTTCAGAATAGCCAGCTTTGTTTCTACATCAGGGGCTTGAATATCAGCTATAAGACCCCACTCAAAGCGCGATCTTAAGCGTTCTTCAAGTCCTGGAATATCTTTTGGAAATTTATCGGAGGTAACAATAATCTGCTTGTGAGATTCATAAAGAGCATTGAAGGTATGAAAAAATTCTTCCTGCGTACGTTCTTTTCCAGCAATAAACTGTATATCATCAATCAGGAGAACATCCATCGATCGAAACTTGTTTCTGAATTCATCCATACGATTATAACGCAGAGAATTAATCAGTTCGTTCATGAATTTTTCGGACGTGTAATAACAGATCCGCATCTGGGGAGATTTTTTGAGAATGGCGTTGCCAATTGCATTCACCAGATGTGTTTTACCGAGGCCGACTCCACCATAGATAAAGAGGGGGTTATAAGTGGTTGCCGGATTGCTGGCGACTGCCATGGCAGCTGCATAAGCAAATTGATTTGAAGAGCCTGAAACGAACTCTTCAAAAGTATATTTTCTGTTAAGGTTGAGATCTGCCGTATGAGTGTTATTAACGATGCTTTTTTTAGCTGCAATAGCGACAGGTTTTTCAACAACAGGAGTTGTTCTTGGGAGTTTCTCGATGGCTTGATTGGAAACATCAAAATGTAATCTGTAACTTACAGCTGAAAGGTCCGAGAGGTTTTTCTGAATAAGTTTACTGTAGTTCTCTTTCACCCAGTCCAGGACAAAACGGTTCGGAACCTCCAGATAAACCATATCCTGCTCGATCTTGACGAGCTTTAAAGGTTTTATCCAGGTAGAAAAGTGTTGAGGACTGAGATTCAGTTCCAGATGTGCGAGGGTATCATCCCAGAGTTTACTCATACCGGTATCTTATTCAACTCAAGTCTTCAGGAAAAGACTTTGATAACTGATTTATCCACAAACTTTTAAACAACCGTGGATAACTCAAAAAGAACCTAATTACAAAGGTTTAGGTGTTTTAAAAAAGGTGTAAAACTTGACAGCAAAGATTATCAGATGGATTTTTTTATTGCAAGGGAAAACTGTCTGTTTAGCAAAGAGTAATCAAGGAGAAAACCTTTTCGTTCTTGACTTTATTTTTCAGGCATGCTTAAAAGTTCCTTTTACAAATATTACAAAAACAACCTTTTGACGATATTCGAGGAGATTAAAAAGTCATGAAGCGTACTTATCAACCCAGTAAAGTCAGTCGTAAACGGACACACGGTTTTCGCAAGCGCATGCGTTCGAAAGGTGGCGCCAACGTTATCAAGCGTCGTCGCGCTAGGGGCCGTAAAAATTTAGCTGCAACCATCCCGACCAAATAGTTTAAAAGTTAGCGGGTGAAAGGTGAACAGACCCTCAATAAATTTCGCCGTATCTTACGTTCAGGTGATTATGAACGTACCTGGCGAGAGGGACGACGTTATCACACAACCCACTTTGTTGTGATTGTAAACCCGGGTGGAGTTCATTCCCGCCTGGGCTTAACTGTAAGCCGCAAGGTCGGCAATGCCGTTTGTCGAAACCAACTCAAACGATGGATGCGAGAGCTGTTCAGACACAATTATAAGATGTTCGGTCAGATCGTAGATGTATCGATCATTGCCAAGCGCAACGCCGGAGATCTGACCCACCTGCAACTTGACCGGGAACTTTCAACAGTATTTGCCCGCCTGGAGACCGAAGAACATGTTTAAACGGTTAGCCATAGCGGGCATTCGCTTTTATAGAACCTTTCTATCTCCGCTGAAGCCCCCAACCTGTCGTTTTTACCCTTCCTGCTCCATGTACACTCTGGATGCTGTCAACAGGTATGGTGCTGTGAGCGGTCTGTGGTTGGGCTTGAAGCGCCTTACCCGTTGTCATCCCTGGCATCCAGGCGGATATGATCCGCTTGACTAAGTACTTGTAAAAACAGGAGTTTTTCTTAAGTTATGAATTCAGCTGAAAATAAAAACCTGGTGCTCGCGATGGTCCTCATGCTCGCCGTTTGGTTGGGATTTTCTTTTTTCTTCCCGCCACAGAAAGAACAACAAGCAGAGAGTGTGCAAACAACTCCTGTTGCTGCTTCCCCGGCAAAAGAAGAGGCCGTTGTTACCGATAAGGTTGCTGAGGTTGAGACCTTACCTGCTGCTGGAGAGACCCCTGATTCGGTGACTGTTCAGACCTCTGCGTCAGCTCGCGAGATTACGGTTGAAACAGACAAGTATCAGGCCGTCTTTACGACAGAGGGCGCGCGGCTGGTTTCTTTTAAGTTGAAAGAATACATGGCCACGGCGGCTAAAGACTCAGCTCCTGTACAAATGTATGAATCCGGTCCTTTGCGTTATTCAACCTTGCGTACGACCGGTGCAGAAGGTTTCGGTTTGAGCGAAGGAGCTCTTTTTGAAACGGCAGCAACTTCAGTCGTTAATGTTAACGGTCAGGAGCAGTTGGAGATTCTCTTCAAGCATGTTGCGGCCAACGGCATGCAGTATATTAAATCTTTCAAGGTGCGTGGTGATGAGTATGTCATCGACATGGCTCTTGAACTCAGCAATGCCAGCCAGACTCCACTGCGCGGCACAGTTAACCTGGCCATGGTGCAGCGCTGGGACGATTCTATGGAGGGGGACAGTTACTCGTTTTCGGGACCTGCCACACTGGTTAAAGATGAAATTGAAGAGGTGGATGTTGATGATCTGAAAGAGGGTGCCGTGTCGTACGGTCAGGATCTGTCCTGGACCTCTTTTCAAACCAAATATTTTCTTTCCGTTGTCGTTCCTGGCGATAAAACCGTTGAACGAATCCTCTTGCAACGCAAGGGCGATGCCATAGAGAATATTATGGAAACACCCTACTTTACCCTGCAACCCGGTGAAAAGAGAACGCTTGATTACCTGGTATTCATAGGGCCCAAGGAACCGGCACAGCTCAAAGCGGCAGGCCACCAGCTCGACAAGATCGTTCAGTTCGGCTTCTTTAACCTTCTGGCCCAACCACTCTTTACGGTCCTGACCTTCTTCTACGGGTTTTTCAAGAACTACGGTGTCGCCATTATCCTCCTCACCGTCTTGATCAAGATCATCTTCTGGCCTTTGACTCACAAGAGCTATTCATCGATGAAGTCGATGCAGAAGTTGCAGCCCGAAATGGCAAAACTGCGCGATAAATTCAAAAATGACAAGGAACGCCTGAACAAAGAGATGATGCAGCTGTACAAGACACATAGCGTCAACCCTTTAGGGGGTTGTTTGCCGATGATCGTACAGATTCCGGTCTTCTTTGCCCTTTATAAGGTTCTGCTCGACTCCATTGCCTTGCGTCATGCTCCCTTCGCCTTCTGGTTGACGGACCTTTCTGCCAAGGACCCTTATTACATCACCCCTATCCTCATGGGTGCGAGCATGTTCGTGCAGCAGAAGATGACGCCGACAACGGCTGATCCTATGCAGGCTAAAATCTTTATGATGATGCCGATAGTGTTCACCTTCATGTTCCTTAACTTCCCTTCGGGACTGGTTATTTACTGGTTGGTTAACAATCTCCTGACCATTCTGCAGCAGTACTTTATACACCGTAAGGCCACTTGATTTCCGATTATGAAGCTTGATCATCTGCACCTTGAAGTCACCGCTGAAAACCTTGATACTGCCGTTGAGAACGCCCTGTCGCAGTTAAAGTGCACTCGCGCCGAGGCTGATGTTGAGGTGTTGCAGGTCGCATCACCTGGTTTTCTTGGTCTGTTTGGCAAGCGTCAGGCCCGCGTCAGGGTCATGCTTCATGACCGTGGCGCTATTGCACGTCAATTTACAGACGGTTTGTTGCGTTTAAGCGGTCTGGAAGCTGAGATAGAGGTTGTAGCCTCCCCAAAACAGATTCAACTTCTCCTTTCCTCTGATGCTTCCAGTCTGCTCATTGGTCGTCATGGCCAGATGCTTGATGCCATGCAGGGCCTGGTTGGTACAATGACAGACCGGCAGACCACCGATCGTACCCCCATTGTCCTGGATGTTGACGGCTACCGTGCCCGCCGACACGAGTTTCTGACCCGGTTGGCGGACAAGTTGTCTCGCAAGGTCCGTGAGACGGGCAAGCCTGCAACCACCCCTCCCCTCGCCCTTGGTGAACGCCGTATTCTGTACGAACGGTTTAAGCTGGAAGTCGACCTCGAAGCGATTTCCAGAAATCACGAAGGTGACCGCAAGGTTATGGTCCTAAAGCTCCGGGAGAACTGATGTTGAATTTGGATACCATTGTTGCTCCGGTGACTCCGCCGGGAGAAGGTGGTGTTGGTATCGTTCGACTTTCTGGCCCCCAGGCTGTCACCTACCTCAAAAATTCTTTTCGCAGTAAAACAAAGCATGAAGAGTTTGAATCTCACCGTTTATACTATGGCCAACTCTTCAATGCTGACGAGGTTCGCCTTGATGAGGTCCTCGCTGTGGTGATGCGTACTCCCCGTTCCTACACTGGAGAGGATGTCGTTGAAGTACACTGTCATGGTGGAATCCAGATTATACGCAGCGTCCTTGACCTGTTTTTGGCTGCCGGAGCAAGAATGGCCGCACCCGGAGAGTTCACCCAGCGGGCTTTTTTGCATGGCCGTCTTGACCTTTCCCAGGCCGAGGCCGTTGTCGACGTTATCAAGGCTCGCTCAGAAAGGTCTGGACAGGTGGCCCTTGATCAGCTTGAAGGTCACCTTTCCCGTAAAATTTACGCATACTCTGATCAGCTCAAGTCGGCACTGGCTCTTTTGGAGGCGCACATTGATTTTCCTGATGACGAAGTTGGTTCGCTGGACCTGGCTTCCCTGGTTGAACCGATTTATGCTCAGGTCGATGAGATGGTTGCGCTTGCCAATAGCTTTGACGTGGGCCGTGTGTTACGGGAAGGTGTTAGTATACTTATCCTTGGTCGTCCCAATGTTGGCAAGAGCTCCCTTATGAACGCCCTGCTTGGCGAGGCGAGGGCTATCGTCACAGAGGTAGCCGGAACAACTCGTGACACCCTTGAGGAGTCACTTGTACTTGCCGGTTTTCCGGTTCGTCTTATAGATGCAGCCGGTGTCAGAGAAACGGATGATCCGGTTGAGAAAGAAGGAGTACGAAGGGCTAGCAGTAAAGCCCGCAGTGCTGACCTGATCCTTTTGGTTGTCGATGGATCAACCCCCTTGAATGCTGAGGATCGTCTGGCGATAGACCAGTGTCAGATTGACAAAACGATCGTTGTGGTTAACAAGGATGATCAGCCACAGTGTATAGATTTCAGTCATTTAAAAGAGTTTTCACACAAGGTTTCGGTTTCAGCTAAACAAATGAAGGGTCTTGATTCCCTCTGCACTGTTATTGCTGAGCGATTAGGGCGGGACAGTCTTTCAGCAGCGGGTGAGGGCCTTGTCGTCACAGAAAAACGGCACAAGGATGCCCTGCTTAGGGCAATAGTTTCTCTCAACGCCTTCTTTGAGGGTGTGCACCTATCAGCACCTTACGAGTGTCTGGCGATGGATTTACGTGAAGGGCTCAATTCTCTCGGTTTGATTACTGGCGAAACAACCCCAGATGAAATTCTGGATCAAATCTTTAGTCGTTTCTGTATAGGCAAGTAAGCTGTTCCACGTGGAACCTCTGGTGAAATTACCGGTGTGTTTCACGTGGAACGTTTTCCTGGTTTGAAAAGCGTGGTTAATATGGTTGAAAAATACGATGTGATCGTTGTTGGTGCTGGTCATGCGGGTTGTGAGGCTGCGTTGGCGGTGGCACGTATGGGTTGCCGGGCTTTGCTTCTAACACTCAACCTGGATGCTGTCGCGCAAATGTCCTGCAACCCTGCAATTGGTGGGTTGGCCAAGGGTCACCTGGTGCGAGAAATTGATGCGCTCGGTGGTGAGATGGCCAGGAATATCGATGCAACAGGGATTCAGTTTCGTCTGCTTAATACCAAGAAGGGGCCAGCCGTTAGAGCTTCCAGGGCGCAGGCTGATCGCGATCTCTACCGTGCACGGATGAAGTTGGTTGTTGAGACCCAATCGGGCCTTGATCTCAAGCAGGCCCAGGTTGTGAAGTTGCTGGTGGAGGATGGACGTGTCGTTGGTGTCGAGACCCGGGACGGTCTGCTCTTCGAGGCCCCTGCCGTAATTCTGACAACTGGTACCTTCATGCGTGGTTTGATTCATGTTGGCCTGGTGAACTATCCAGGGGGCCGTGCCGGAGAGCCGCCATCTGAAGGGCTTTCTGACCACTTGCGCGAACTCGGTTTTACCGTTGGTCGTTTAAAAACAGGTACGCCACCTCGGCTTGCTGCTGAAACAATCGATTTCTCAGTTCTCGAGGCGCAACCTGGCGATGACTCTCCACAGCCTTTCTCCGCTGACACAGCATCGATAGACCGTCCCCAAGTCCCCTGCCATATCACCTATACCAACGAGAGAACCCACGAGGTGATCCGTGGTGGCCTCGATCGTTCCCCTCTCTATTCCGGTGTTATAGAGGGTGTCGGGCCTCGTTATTGTCCTTCCATAGAGGATAAGGTGGTGCGCTTTCCGGAGAAGGAGCAACATCAGATTTTTCTCGAACCGGAGGGCTTGACGAGTAGGGAAATTTACCCTAATGGCGTCTCAACGTCTCTGCCTGTTGATGTTCAGTTGGCCTACCTGAGAACTATGAAAGGTCTTGAAAAGGTTGAAATAATGCGTCCCGGGTATGCAATTGAGTATGATTATGTCGACCCGATTCAACTCTGCCCGTCACTGGAGACGAAGCTTATAAAAGGTCTTTATCATGCCGGGCAAGTCAACGGCACTTCAGGTTATGAGGAAGCCGCAGGTCAAGGTCTGGTGGCTGGTATTAACGCTACACGACAGATTCAGGGCCGTGAACCAGTTGTGATTGGCAGAGAGCAGGGCTACTTGGGGGTTTTGATTGACGACCTTGTCAATCTCGGCGCAAAAGAACCCTACAGAATGTTTACTTCCCGGGCTGAGTACCGTCTCCTTTTGCGCGAAGATAATGCAGATCAACGGCTCAGCCCCCTTGGTTATGAGGTTGGTTTGTTGCCTGAGGAGCGCTGGTTGCGCTTTTCTGCAAAGTTGGCCTCTCTTGAGGAGGGACGTGAGCGTTTGCGTATAACGCGGATCTCTCCAGGCAACCAGGAAGCAATCAAGCGTTTGGGGTTACCAGACCTTAAGAATGGTGCCTCTCTTGAGGAGTTGTTGCGCAGACCCGAGTTGAGACTGGTAGATCTCGATTTTCTGGATCCCTGGCTGGCCGAGAGGTCTAGCGAGGTTCGCAATGAGTTGGAAACGGAAGTTAAGTATGCGGGTTACATCCGTCGCCAGCACGAGCAGGTTGAGCGTTTCAGGCGTCTGGAGGACCTGGCCATCCCGATTGATTTTGATTATGACAGCGTGGGGAGTCTCTCCGCAGAGGTTCGTGAGAAGTTGATGAATGTTGCTCCTCGCACCCTCGGTCAGGCGGGTAGAATTCCTGGAGTGACTCCCGCTGCAATTGCAATTTTATCTGTTATTCTGAAGCGTTAGGTAGTTTTAGTGCTTAAAGAGCAGTTACAAAAACTAGAGCTTGAAATCTCCAGTGACAGCCTTGCGCAACTCGAGTTACTGGTGGACGAATTGCTGCGCTGGACGAAACGAAGAAACCTGACGGCCATAACCGATCGTGAAGAGGTGCTGGAGAAACACCTGGTTGATTCCCTGACCATGCTCTCTTTTGCAAGGCCGGCCGACCGCCTTCTGGATATTGGATCCGGTGCCGGTTTCCCGGCATTGCCCCTCAAAATTGTTTGTCCTGCTCTGCAGGTCGTTTCCGTTGATGCTGTCGGCAAGAAGATAGACTTTCAGAAGCATGTAGCAAGAAAGCTTGGTTTGCCGTCTTTTACCGCTTTGCACGCACGTATCCAGGACTTACAGAAAGAGGAGAGCTACCGGGCCGGTTTTGACCTCGTGACAGCCAGGGCGTTGACCTCCCTGGAGGAGCTGGTGGTTATGGCTGAGCCTTTTCTGGAACCCGGGGGACGTTTGGTCGCGATGAAAGGTCCGGAAGGTGAGCAGGAATTCTTAACCTATCGGAAGCGCCTTTGCGAAGCGGGTTGGAGCATTGCTTTACATCGTCTTGTTTTGCCTCGTTCCGGGGCCCAGCGCTGCCTGATTGAGTTGGCCCGATAGAGTGGTTTTTATACTATATGTAGTGTTTTTGTTTACCTGTTTCTCAACATCTGGTAGAGGAAGGGGGGTAGGCAAATTTCCTTTGCAGATCCAAATGCTTATGTTAGTCTGAGCGACTCAAAAAACATCAATTCCTAAGGAGAAATAGAGGCATGGCTCAAGTCATTGCCATTGCCAACCAGAAGGGCGGCGTCGGTAAAACCACAACAGCCGTAAATCTGGCGGCGTCTTTGGCTGTTGCCGAAAAACGCACCCTGCTGGTTGATCTCGATCCCCAGGCCAATGCGACCAGTGGCGTCGGTGTAGATCCCAACAGTTTGGAGCAGACGGTTTACCATGCCCTGCTTGGTTCTGTGCCGGTGAGCGAGTTACGTAAAACCACCGATCTTGACCTCCTTCATCTGTTGCCTGCCAATCCAGACCTGATCGGTGCTGAAGTGGAGTTGATCTCTGCCCTGGCCCGTGAGAACAAGCTGAAGACGGCCCTATCCGAAGTTGCTGAAGACTATGACTATATCCTCATCGACTGCCCTCCTTCTTTGGGTTTGTTGACCATTAACTCCCTGACTGCCGCAGACAGCGTACTGATCCCCTTGCAGTGCGAGTATTATGCCATGGAGGGGTTGAGCCAGTTGATCAATACGGTCAGGTTGATTCAGCGGGAGTTGAACCAGAGCCTGGTTATTCATGGTATCCTGCTGACAATGTTTGATGCCCGTAACAACCTGTCTCACCAGGTCAGTGAAGGCATTCGGGAACATTTTTCCACACAGGTTTTTGAAACCATGATTCCGCGCAACGTACGCCTTTCTGAGGCGCCCAGTCACGGTCTGCCAGCACTGCTTTATGATATCTCTTCACGGGGTGCTACGGCGTATCTGGATCTGGCGCGTGAAATCATTCGCAGGGAGAAGTCTTAAGAATGGCCAAGCGTCCCGCACTAGGTAAGGGTATCGGTGCCCTGCTCACGTCTGCTTCCCAGGATGGTCGACACAAATACTTTGTCTGCCCCGTCGAAGAACTCAAGCCGCATCAGCAGCAGCCCCGTAAAACCTTCAATGACGCCAAAATGGCGGAACTGGTTGCCTCGATTCGGGAAAAAGGGGTGATCCAGCCCCTGGTTGTCCGTCACGCAGGTGATCATTATCAGATCATCGCCGGTGAACGTCGCTGGCGGGCTTCTCAGAAGGCGGGCCTTAAGGAAGTTCCGGTTGTTATTCAGGATGTCTCTGAAGACTGGGCCATGGAGATGGCCCTGATAGAGAATATCCAACGTGAGGACCTGAACCCGATCGAGGAGGCTGAAGCCTACCGCTACCTGATGAACACCTTTGATCTGTCCCAGGAAGAAGTGGCCCGTCGGGTCGGTCGTGAACGGCCAACCGTTGCTAACTCCCTGCGCCTGTTACGCTTGCCGGAGATGATCCAGCAGGATGTTGTTGCCGGCCAGTTGACCATGGGTCACGCCCGGGCCATGCTGGCGCTGGAAAGCGCTGCCCGTATCAAGGAAGTCCGAGACCAGGTGGTCAAGAAGCAGTTTTCTGTCCGTCAAACGGAAGCCTTGGTTAAAAAGCTCAAGGGTGGTGTGACCAAAGCGGTTGCCCGCAAGAGCCAGCTTGATCCTGAAATGGTGGATCTTGCTGCCCGGTTGCAGCGCAGCCTCGGCACCAAGGTGAGTATTCTACCTCAAGCCCGCGGTGGTAAGGGCGGTAAGATAGAGATCAGCTATTATTCGCCGGACGAACTCGAGCGGTTACTTGATATTTTTGAGGGTCGATAGTCGAAAGAGCTTTTGGTTAGACTCACTATAGAAACCTAGGAAAATTAAGCGATGTTCAACAAGAAGGAAAAAGAATCCATGCGCAAAGAAACTCCGATCGAAAAGAGTGATATCAAGGCCTTTTTGGGACCTGGTAGCCAATTTGAGGGCAAGTTGGTGTTCAATGAAATTGTCCGTCTGGATGGTGCCTTTCGTGGAGAAGTGACGTCACACGACACCCTGATTGTTGGTGAAAGCGCAGAGATCCAAGCCGATATCCAGGTTGGAACCTTGATTCTGAGTGGTAATTTCAAAGGCAATGTCAAAGCCAAAACAAGGGTTGAACTCCGTTCTCCGGCCAAGGTCGATGGTACCATTGAGACTCCTGCTATCTCGGTAGAGGATGGCGTGTTGCTGAACGGCACGATTACAATGAACATCGGTGAAAATGCGGCAGGAAGCAAACCTGTTGAGGTTGACGCCAAGAAGTAGCACTTACCATCCGTGGAGCCTATGACGGGAGAGGCCCTTTTTGTGGCAATGTTCTGTGAAAAGAGTCTTGACAAGGCATAGGTGCTATGGTAGACATCCACTGCTTTGAGCCCCCAGCTTGAAGCTTTTTAGACGCTTCTAATTTCGTATACAGTATACCGATGTACCTTGAATTATTTAAGGTGCGAACTTAATGAGGTAAGACAGTGATCGAGCTAGACGGGACACTGGTCCTGCAGTTTGTCAATTTCATGATTCTTCTGGTTGTGCTGAATGCACTGCTCTTCAAGCCTTTGCGTGCTGCACTACAGGCTCGTAAAGAAACCATTGAGAGCTCCAAGGCCAAAGTTCAGGATATTGATGAGCAGGTACAGGCACAAATTGCACGCTACGAGGCACAGCTTCAGGACGCCCGTCAACAGGGCGGTCAGGAACGTTCTGCCCTGCGTAAGACCGGTCAGGAAGAAGAAGTCCGCATCCTTGGTGAAGCCAATCGTACCGCTGCTGAAAAACTGCAGAAGATCACAGCGCAAATCCAGGAAGAAGCCGACTCTGCCCGTCAGGACCTGCGTAGCCAAACCGAAGCTCTGGCTAAAGAGATTGCCGGTAAGGTACTCGGGAGGGCCGTTTGATGAAAAATTTCAACGCAAAGCAAATCCCTACCCTGATTAAGGTGACGGTTATGACTGGCCTGGTGTTCTTGCCAGTTGTCGCTCTGGCAAGTGGTGGCGGCGGTCATGCCGACAGTGGTGTCATTCTTAAGGACTTCGCATACCGTTGTTTCAATTTCGCCTTGCTGGTTGGCCTGCTCGCCTATTTTGTAACCAAGCCAATTCGTAAAGGTCTTAAAGGCCGCACTGCGGAGATTGAGAAGACTCTCGCTGACGCTCAGGCTGCCAAAGAGGCTGCTGAAGCGAAACATCTCGAATACAGTGAGAAGCTGGCCAAGGCCACCGAAGAGATTGCCGGCATTACCGACTCGATTCGTCGCGAAGGTGAACTGGAGCGTGACAAGATTATTGCTGCTGCCAAAGAGTTAGCAATCAAGATTGAACAGGAAGCAGACAACAAGGCCTCCGGTGTGGTTGCCAAGGCTCGCGCTGAATTGCGTGAGGAAGCTGCAAGCCTGGCCGTGGAACTTGCAGAAGACATACTGAAAAAGCAGGTTTCTGCAGACGATCAGAAACGTCTGGTCGATGAATATATGCAAAAAGTGGGAGAACTCCATTGAGTGTCAGTGCCCTAACCAGACGGTATGCCAAGGCGTTGGTTGAGATCGGCATGGAAGAAAAGGCTGTTGAAGCCTATGCCGATGAATTGGCCAAAGTTAAGGAAATTCTGTCTCAGGAAGAATTGTTAAGCCAATTGCTCGACAACCCCACCCTGGCCCTGGACAAGAAGCAGGCCATGCTGTCCGAAGTCTACAAGGCCCTTGAGTTGTCAGAAGGTATGGTCAAGTTTCTCGGCCTTCTCCTGAGCAAAGGACGTCTTTGCTTCCTCAGCCAAATTGAAGAAAGTTACCGACGCCAGGCGGACGAATTGTCCGGTATCCTGAGCGCTAAAATTACAGCTGCCACTGAATTGGACGATGTTCAGCAACAGGCGATTGCCTCCGGTCTGGAGAAGCAGACCGGTAAGCAGATAGCCTTAACTGTTGAAGTTAATCCTGATCTGATCGGCGGCTTACAAGCGGAAATTGGCGGGCGCCTTTTCGATGGCAGCGTCAAAACTCAACTTAAACGAATCGAAGAATCCTTGAAGAATCCTTAACGAACAGGGTGATGAGGTCGCAATAATGCAAATTAAAGCAGAAGAAATCAGCGCAATTATCAAGAAACAGATCGAAAACTTCGGGCGTGAAGTCGAGGTTAGCGAAACAGGAACCATTATCTCCGCGAGTGACGGTATCGCCCGTATCCATGGCTTGGACAAGGCGATGGCTGGTGAGTTGCTGGAATTCCCGGGAAACACCATGGGAATGGTTCTCAATCTCGAGGAAGACAACGTTGGTGCGGCGATCCTCGGTGATGCCGAGCACATCAAGGAAGGCGACACAGTCAAGCGAACTGAACGAATCGTTCAGGTTCCGGTCGGCGAAGCGCTGATTGGCCGCGTCGTTAACGGTATCGGTATTCCCATTGATGGCCAGGGTCCGATTGAAACTGACACCTACAGTCAGGTTGAAATCAAGGCGCCGGGTATCGTGGAACGTAAATCGGTTCACGAGCCGATGCAGACCGGTCTCAAAGCGATCGACTCGATGGTTCCTATCGGTCGTGGCCAGCGTGAATTGATCATTGGTGACCGTCAGACCGGCAAGACCGCGGTTGCGATCGACGCCATCATCAATCAAAAAGGTCAGAACATGATCTGCATCTATGTCGCCATCGGCCAGAAGCGCTCGACGGTGGCACAGGTTGTCGATAGGCTGAAGAAGACTGGCGCCATGGATTACACCATTGTCGTTTCTGCTTCTGCTTCCGAGCCGGCGCCAATGCAGTTCATCTCCCCATACACGGGTGTTACCATGGGCGAGTTTTTCCGCGATAGCGGCAAGCACGCTCTGATCATTTATGATGATCTCTCCAAGCAGGCTGTTGCTTATCGTCAGCTCTCCTTGTTGCTGCGTCGTCCACCAGGTCGCGAAGCTTACCCTGGTGACGTTTTCTATCTTCATAGTCGTCTGCTCGAGCGTGCTTGCAAGCTCAATGATGCAGAAGGTGCTGGCTCTCTGACTGCTCTGCCAATCATCGAGACCCAGGCGGGAGACGTTTCTGCCTATATCCCGACCAACGTTATCTCGATTACTGACGGTCAGATCTTCCTCGAAACCGACCTGTTCTTTTCGGGTGTGCGTCCGGCAATCAACGTTGGCCTCTCGGTTTCACGAGTCGGTGGTTCTGCCCAGGTCAAGGCTATGAAGCAGGTCGCAGGTACTCTGCGTCTGGCTCTCGCCTCTTATCGTGAGATGGCAGCCTTTGCTCAATTCGGTTCCGATCTTGATGCTGCGACCCAGCGTCAGTTGAATCGTGGAGCTCGTCTGGTTGAAATCCTCAAGCAGGGCCAGTATGTACCTCTGCCGGTTGAGAAGCAGGTTGTAGCGATCTTTGCGGTTAACAATGGCTATGTCGATGAGTATCCTGCGACGGATGTCCAACGTTATGAGAGTGAAATGATTTCCTTTATGGAAAGCAGCTACGCTGACCTACTCTCTACAATTGCTGAAAAGAAAGCCATCGATGACGAGCTGGAAGGCAAGATTAAAGCCGCTCTCGATGAATTCAAGGGCCAGTTTGTCGCTTAATAACGCAACGATCGGGTAAGAAGAGATGGCAAGTCTTAAAGACATTAAAAAACGAATAGGCACGGTCAAGAACACCCAGCAGATCACTAAAGCCATGAAAATGGTTTCGGCGGCCAAGCTGAGACGTGCTCAAGAGGCCGTTGTAGCGGCTCGTCCCTACGCAGACAAGATGGCTGATGTACTCTCCAGCCTGGCTTTGCGTGAAGACGCTGATAGCCACCATCTGCTGGCAGAACGAGGCAAAGGCAAGGCTCTGATCGTTCTGATTACTGGCGACCGAGGGCTCTGTGGCGGTTTCAACACCAACATCGCTAAAGCCGCTGAACGGTTTATCCGTGAAAAAGGCGAAGGCTTCGAGAGTTACGAGCTGTTAATCGTTGGTCGTAAGGGCAACGATTACCTCAAGCGCCGCGCTGGTATGGAGATCGCCAAGGTTCATGAGAACCTGGTTGGTACCGGCCAAGTGAGCTACCCGATCGGAGCACTGCTCGGTCAGGAAGTAATCGAACTGTATCGAAATGGTGATTACGATGGCGTTTTCCTGGTTTATAATGCTTTCCAAAGTGCTATGACCCAGGTGCAGACGGTTACTCAGCTGTTGCCTATCGTGCCGAAAAAAGTTGAAGAAGGTGCGCAGGTTAGCGATTACATCTATGAGCCTAACGCCACAAAGGTGTTAGAAGAGATTCTGCCCAAACACATCGAAGTGCAGATCTTCCGCTCTTTGCTTGAATCTTCTGCTTCTGAACATGGTGCCAGGATGACGGCCATGGATAGTGCAAGCAAGAACGCTTCGGAAATGATCGGCAAGCTGACTCTGCAGTACAACCGCGCACGTCAGGCTTCTATCACTAAGGAATTGTTGGAGATTATCTCCGGCGCTGAATCTATCAAGTCTTAAGTTTACAACGAATTATATAAGCACAAACACCCCACGCGGAACCCGAGTGGGCTGAATGGAGGAACGGTTCATCATGAATAAAGGACGCATTACACAGGTCATCGGCCCGGTTGTCGACGTCGAATTTGAAGCCGGCAAGCTTCCCGAGATCTATCACGCGCTTAAGGTGACCAACCCATCGGTTGATGATCGGGAGTGGAACCTGGTTCTTGAAGTTGCCCAGCATCTGGGTGAAAATACGGTACGAACCATCGCCATGGACGCTACTGACGGTCTGACCCGTGGCCAGGATGCCCTCGACACTGGCAAGCAGATCGTTGTGCCGGTTGGTCCCAAGACCCTCGGTCGGATCATGAACGTGATCGGCGAGCCGATTGACCAAGCTGGCCCGATAGGTTCCGAGACAGAATGGGGCATTCACCGCCCTGCTCCTGAGTTTATTGAACAGTCAACCAAAGTTGAAGCCTTCGAAACCGGCATCAAGGTTGTTGACTTGCTCGCTCCATACGCTCGTGGCGGTAAAATCGGCTTGTTCGGCGGCGCCGGTGTTGGCAAGACGGTTCTGATTATGGAACTGATCAACAACATCGCCAAGCAGCACGGCGGTTACTCGGTTTTTGCCGGTGTTGGTGAGCGTACCCGTGAGGGCAACGACCTCTGGCACGAGATGAAGGATTCCGGCGTTCTCGATAAAGCAGCTCTGGTCTACGGCCAGATGAATGAGCCTCCAGGAGCGCGTGCTCGTGTTGCTCTTTCGGCTCTGACCGTTGCTGAGTACTTCCGTGACGAAGAAGGTCAGGACGTTCTGCTCTTCGTTGACAATATCTTCCGTTTCACCCAGGCCGGTTCAGAGGTTTCGGCGCTGCTCGGCCGTATCCCTTCCGCGGTTGGTTACCAGCCTACCCTGGCCACCGAGATGGGTGAGCTTCAGGAACGTATCACCACAACCAGTAAAGGTTCGATCACCTCGGTTCAGGCGATCTACGTCCCTGCCGATGACTTGACCGACCCGGCACCTGCAACGGCTTTTGCCCACCTCGACGCAACCACGGTTCTTTCCCGTCAGATCGCCGAGCTCGGTATCTACCCTGCGGTTGACCCACTCGACTCCACCAGCCGGATCCTCGATCCCCAGGTTATCGGTGACGAACATTACAAGTGTGCCCGTGACGTTCAGTTTGTACTGCAGCGCTACAAAGACCTGCAGGACATCATCGCGATCCTCGGTATGGATGAGCTCTCCGAAGATGACAGACTGACCGTTTCTCGTGCCCGTAAGATCCAGAAGTTCCTCTCTCAGCCATTCTTTGTCGCTGAGACCTTCACCGGTTCCCCAGGTAAGTACGTGGAACTGAAGGATACCATCAAGGGTTTCCGTGATCTGGTCGATGGCAAGTACGACGATATCCCGGAGCAGGCCTTCTACCTGGTTGGTACCATTGAGGAAGCCCTCGAAAAAGCCAAGGACATGGCGGCTTAATCAGACGATTCCGGCATAAAGGAATAAATAGGCATGGCAGAAAAGCTTAAATTGGAAATGGTTACACCATATAAGCGTGTGTTATCGGAAGAGGTTGACGAAGTCACCGCTCCTGGCACCATCGGCGAGTTTGGTGTTCTTCCCGACCATACGTCCCTGCTGACCACCTTGAAGGTTGGTGAGTTAACCTATCAAAAGGACGGCGAAACGTTTTACGTTGCAGTCAACTGGGGTTATGTGGAAGTTGAAGATAATGTTATGACTGTGCTGGTTGAAACCGCTGAGCCAGCTGATCAGATTGATTTGGAACGTGCCAAGGCCGCTCTCAGTCGCGCAGAGGAAGCTCTCAAAAAGCTTACAAGCGAAGATAAAGAGTTCAAGATCATGGAGTGCGCTCTGGAACGTGCCTTGATTCGTGTTCAGGTGGCGAGTAAGTTAGTCCACTGATGTTGAATTGAAATAATGATTAAAGGGCGACTCGCAAGAGTCGCCCTTTTTCGTTTATGCACGTCAGGTTGTGTTTTTATGGATTTATTGGTGCTTTGCTCGCAGCTTGCATGATGAAAATTTACACCTTAACAGGGGAGCGCAGAAAAGGCCCTTACAGCCCGCTAGAGACACCCAACCAGAAAAACCTGCCCGTACCACTTAAAACAAAAAAACTTTGATCGTGGCGTAAATATGGAAGGCTTTTTCGATCAAGCATTCTGAGTTTTTATTTCACACATCTACCGCCCGCGTTGATTAGATTGTTAGCCATCTTTGTATTAATTGTGGGTGCTAACCTGGACAAGGCTTTTACTTTGCCAGGTTTATTACCTTTTGGACTCTTTTTATGGAACGTACATGTCAATAAAGAAGTAAAAAGTAATTCCACAACTAACCATAATAATAAAGGACCTTACATGTTTTTGAGAGAGCTTGCGGGAAACATGAGCGGCAACATACCCACCCACTAATGTACCAAGTAAAACACTAATGCCCTCCTGCCATGCAATGACTCCACTGAAAATAAATAAAACAATCGCGATCAGCGATATGGCTGATGACACAAGAAGTTTCAGACCATTCATAGTGTTAATGTCCGAATAACCTGCCAGTGCCAGATAGCTGAGAACAATTATTCCCAAACCAGCATTAAAAAACCCACCATAGATACATATCGCCAGCAGCAAAAGAATCAGGAATAAACGGCCAATAATTGAGGCATGTTGGTGATATGAAGCGAACTGTTTTAATGTCCTATTAAGTTGCCCACCGAAGATAAAGAGTAGCGTTGCAAATAATAGTAGCCAGGGAATGATTTCACGAAATAGGGATTCTGGAGTCTGAAGAAGCAACCATGCACCTGCGATACCACCAGCCAGGCTAATCAGAATAATGAGCGGCAATTCTCTCTTGTGCGCGTATAGATCTTTTCGGAACGCATAAGCGCCGCTCAAATAACCAGCACAGGAAGCAAAAGTATTTGTTGCATTGGCACTAATCGGAGGCACACCAAAAAAGAGGAGTGCAGGAAAGGTTATGAAACTTCCACCCCCGGCGATCGAGTTAAGAATCCCGCCAAAAAAACCTGCAGTAAAAAGTGAGAGTAATTGAAGTAGCATAATTGTAAAAAACCAAAAAACTCAATAAATCTAGTAATTTCAATGTTTTTGTACAGCTAATGGAGCAAGCTAAGCGGGCAGGAACAGGTCCTTTTCATGTGTGTGGAAACCTTTACGCGTACTAACACCGTATCACTCTGTTCGCTTGAGCGTTTGGTTCGCCACTATTCGTAGTGAGTCCACATGCGTAGTACCTTCACCGAACGAAGATCCTCGAGAACCTCATAAACAAGCCGATGTTTGATGTTGATACGACGCGAGTAAGCACCGGCCAGGTCGCCAACGAGCTTTTCGTAAGGTGGAGGTTTTTGAAAGGGATTCTCTGCAAGGATGTCGAGCAATTGCTGCGCTTTCTGTTTCAACCCAGAAGCGGAAAGCTTCTTTGCATCTTTCTGGGCATGCTTGGTGTAGACCAGTTTCCAGCTCACCAGTCCAAATCCTTATCGCACTCTTCGACAGACGTTTTCAGGCCGTCAATGATCGACTCCTTCATGCCAGGAACAGAATGCAGATAGAGTGTCTCTTGTACCGCACGCCAATCATCCTCGGCAATCAGGACCGCGCTGTTGCGCTTGCCGGTGATCTGGATGGGCTCGTGTGATTCGGATACGTCGTCGAGGAGTTTATAGAGAAGCCTTCTGGCTTCGGTTGCTGTGATGGTGGTCATTGGCGCCTCCTTTGCGTACGTTAAATCGTACGCCAGTGCCGGGGCATTGTCAACTAGGACTGTTGTGTTGGCTAACGGACCAAGCTAAGCGGGCTGGAGTTGGCCCCTACTCAAGGGTGTAGAAAACTTTACGCGAACCACCCCTGCTTCAAATGTCAGCTCGTGGGATTG
>NODE-113-length-28110-cov-8.46548_pt1 | contig 28110 bp, 25 predicted proteins | sample MGYA00139097_ERZ477577 | MGnify/ENA metagenome assembly ERZ477577
GTCTGCAACTGCTGGAGGCAACTGATCTTCATCTTTTCTCCCCGTGGTTGTAACATTTTCGCGCCCCCGGCCTCTTTACTGATTTCCATGCTGCTGCCGCAGTATGATATAGCGTTGCCTGGCCAGCTCGAATTCTATCCAGTTGTCGAGATAGGAGCCAAGTGCTTCCCTGTAGTGAGCAAGCGCACCTTCGAAATCGCCTTCCGCCTCAGCCTGAAACCCCATTGCAGTGTGGGCAGTAAGTACCTTCTCAGGGATTGCTCCGGCCTTCTCTATCAAATCTTCTTCACTTCTCTGCTGCAAGAGAGCTTCACAGATCTGCCGGTACCAGGCCGTGGTGGTTGCCGCGCAGAATTCGACCAGATAAGCTCGGCTGTCCTCCTCCCTGTCATCATGTTGAAGAACAGTTGCCTCCAGCAGTTGCAGACCCAACCGAAGCGGCTCTTCACGCCCCGGAGTGGCAAGGTATTGATCGGCCAGCTTGAGCGACTGACTCCAATCCGAGGCCATGGCACTGTAAAAGGAGGCGTAAACCTGAAGTTTCCTGCTTTCCGGCTGCAGCTCATGGATCTGGACCAGAATGTCCCGCCGCGCCAGCGGATCGACTGCCGTTTTCTCGAATTTGTCTATCAAGGGCTCCAGCCAGCTCAGTCGCTCAGCCCGTTCGTCGGCCAGATCCTGCAGTTCGGCTATAAAGGCTGGGCGCTCGTTCTGATAATCGCCACCCGGCCTGAACAAATGGGCCAGCGCCAGATAACGTGACCAGTCGTCGGGGCCAGCAGCTTTGGCTGATGACTTGAACAATAGTCGGGCCCTGATTCTATCCCCGTCAGCCTCAACGATGAGGCCGGTGATAAAGTGGAGCCAACTCTTTTCAGAGGGCAGATTCCAGCCCTCCATCTCATTTTCGCTGATCTCTCTGCTGCTGAGAAGGCGGGCCAGATAGCCATAAAATTCGCCAGGCGAACGCCAGTCCAGACTGAGCAAATTCTTCAAGGAACTGCTTTCCCTGCCGTTTCTTCCACCGATTTCGACCAGGGCCCGTAGAAGTCTGGCCTGGTAGTTTTCCTGATCGATGGACAGAGCTCGATCCAGGAGGCCTGCCGCACCGGCCATGTCACCGTTGCAATAATGCATGATCGCCGCGGCCATGATCAGCGACGGAGCATTGCTGCCCTCGAGACCCTGGTCGGCCTGGCGTTGTGCCTCCACCCACTTTCCGGCCAGGGCCAGGTCGTGTATGTCACTGATCTGGTCGGTGGCTGATAGATCGAGGACGCCGTTCCATTTGGGTCGTCCTGCTTTCAACTCATCGATGAAGGTGACTGCCTCGGTCACCGGCAGCACCAGACCGATGTCCGAGAGTGGAGTGATCACCACCATCGGTGCCATTGCCATATCGGTGGCCACCGCCGAGGCGATGCCTATAACTCTGCCGTTTTTGTCAATTATCGGGCCCCCGCTGTTACCTTTATAGATCGAGGTGTCGACCTGGAAAAAGTTTTTGAAAGTGCGGCGAATATGGCCTCTGGTAACACTCACATTAATCACGTCGGCCTGAATTCTGCTGCCCAATGGGAAGCCAAGCGCGATCACGGGCGCAAGACGCTCCAGTTTTTCCATCTCGAAATCCCTGTCCAGTGGCAGCGGCAAAAGGCCCTGGGGGACACGGTTGATTTTCAACACAGCGAAATCGTCCTGCAGCGGTGCCCTGATTTTCTGACCGGTTTTCGACGGCGGTCTGGCCACGCCGGCAATGGAAACACGTCTGTCGCCACCACGTCGATAAGCAGAACCCAGGTCATAGATATCCTCAAGACCCCTACCTGCTCCGATCCCCACCAGTTGGTTGAAGGCGCTGTCACCTTCGAACCAAAGATAAAGCTTATATTCAAATAGTGGTGTTTTATTCACCTCCCTGATTTGTTTGATGATATTGAAGAGGGTGTCGTCTTCTAGCCAGGGACAGGCCACATGCCGATTGGTCAGGAGGTAGCCGGCCGAATCAACGAGAAAAGCCGTCCCCTCCCGTGTCTGGCTGTAGACCACCATATCGTCGACCCTGATTCTATACTGGACCATGACAAAAGCGACGGACCCGGCATAGCGGCTGGCATAGGTTTCGAGTGCCGACTCAATATCTCCGCTTTTACGATCGAACCGAAAGAAATAGAAACTGCCGATGACCAGCAGGATGGTGAGCAGGATGCCGAAGCCGGTGACCGTTCTGCGCAATCTCTTCACTTCCTTCGCCGTTTCCGGAGGAGCCGCCTCCTTATTTTCTTCAACCTCCTCCTGAAATCTGTTCAGAGCCTCTGCCACTTCCTTCATCGATCCCGGTCTCAAATCCGGATCATCGGCCAGCATCGAGCGTATCAGAACACCGATGTCCTGGGGAAAGCTCTCCTCTTTCAGAACTGGACGCGGATCGCAGAGATCCATATCGGCACTGAGTATCTGCGAATAAATCCGGCCCAGAGACCAGATGTCGCTTTTGTAATCGAGGGGACGTCCACCGCTGATATCGGGGTGGCAGTCGAGCAGATTCTGGAGCATCGGTCCGGGCCGGGCCATTTTCGGGTCGAGAAACCTCGACAGTTTATAATCGATCTTGACCTCGACCCGGTCGGACTCGCCCTTGAGCACCAGGATATCGTTGAGAATCAGGTGGGGAATGAAGTGGCCGCTCTGGTGCAAACCTGAAAGTATGGCAGCCAGGCGCTGAAACAGATCATAAGCTACTGTCGTGTCCTGGAGTCGCCCCGAACTCAGCAGACTGCCCCAGCTTTCAGCCTCGATCCACTCGCTGACCCGGTACCATCTGCCATCGGCGGAACACTTTATGGCGTAATGCTGGACGAACCACTCGGGCGGCAGTTCCTTGAGTACCCCCAGCTCATGGGTCAAGCGTTCAGCTACCGTTGCATCGACACCGGAATCGGTGGTAAAAAGACGCAGAGCAACAGGCTCTTCAGCCCCCTCCTCGATGGCTTTGAAGAGTATGGAGGCACGCCCTTCATGAATGACTTCGAGAATTCTGTAGCTGTCAATGCCGGTCAATCCGTCCGCGACTTCACTGCCGCAGTTCGGACAGATCTTTACTGATTCGGCCAACGCCTGACTGCAGTTTTCACAGAGCTTCATTGGCATCCTCCGCTGTCTCTCACCCGCCCCGAAGACATTCGCATATTGATGCGCTCAGCTTCAGTCCTCGTGAGGGGCTCAAACCGCTGCCTAAGGTTTCCCCTAGTTATATGATACCATTTTACTGCGGGGAGAGAAAAATCAGAGTGATTGGCTGGAGCGGCCCAGAGGAAATCCAGCCCACAGAAAGCTCCCCTAAGGAGTTAGAGGGCTCCTGTTGAGGGGACCTCTTGACTAAATGAGTGGGCGGCCTTCTCGCCCCAATCAAGCGTCGGGCATGAGCGAACGGCCCTCGTTGATCTCTTCGAATTTTGCCCGATTCTCTTTGACCCTCTCAATAAGGTCTTCTACTTGCCTGATTTTTCGCCCCTCATACTCTGCCTTCACAGATCGGTTCTCGCCGTCATCATCGAACAGCACAACCCTTCCTTCTGTTCCGATGGCCATCACAGCGAGCAGGTCCATCCGTTCTGCCGCCAGTTTCACCTCGTCAACATAGTTGTCGAGTATGTACACTTCTTTTTGCCCTGCTGGGCCATCGGGATTAGCTACATAGAGCAGAACCATGTGATCCTCACTCGTCTCCTTGATTTTCACATAGGCCAGCGCCAGATTGTCATCCGACAATCCTAGATTTCTGAGAATGACCCATTTGACCAGGGCAATATCCTCACAGTCACCGCCGAAAGTGGTAATCGTCTCCAATGGGGTGGCCCAATAATCCGCTTTTTTCCAGTGATTCGCGTCGGCAATCCAGGGCAGATGATTGCTCACCTCATTGGTCTTCGTCACCTTCTCCATGTCTGGAATAGTCTGGTTGTCGAGGATGAATTTTTCCACAAATCGCATGCGCTTCTCCGCCTCCTCTCCAAACTCCTGCTTGATGTAGGCGAACACATTTTCCGACCAGGGCTGGAATTCTTCACTGGCAGCAGGGCCGGCAAAAAGAACAGAGGCCAGTAAACAGAAGATTATGATCCGTACTGCCATATCACTCCTCCCTATGGAGATAAATAATTGCTTTATAAAAACCCTATGACCAGCCTGAAGCTCTGTCAAATTGGTGCCGCCCAGCCTTCGAAGAGACTGAGCAGCCCGGGCAGTGTATCTGTTTGTAGTCGACTCTGGCGGTAAACTGCTACTGACCCAGTTTTTTCTTGAGATCGTTGAACAGCCCCTGGGCCGCCTCTTCCATCTTCTCAGACAGTTTCTTCTCCACTATCGCCTGCAGACTTTGGGCTGCGATATCACCGATGATCACACCGCCAACCTGGGCCGGGGTCAGGCCTTCTGTGCCGCCGACATTCTCCTTGACAATGTCGGGTAGAACTACCTGGGTCGGCTCCTGTCCGGGGACCACGCCGTTGACCGTCACCCCGGTAATCGCCAGCTTGGTGAAACTGAGTTTTACCGGTTCTTTTGTATCCGTCTCTTCCTGAGAAGGCTGTTCTTCGGCTGCTTTCTCATCCGTTTTGGCGCTGTTCTGTTTGATATTGTCAAGCAGGGTCTGCATGTTCGAGCCACCCTGTTCGTTTACCTCAAGATCGACCGTGGGGCTCTGGATATTAAGCTCCCTGATGACGATCGGCTGCTTGCGAAGTGAACTGAGATCAAGGCCCAAGCGGATCGTGTCCATCCGAAAGGCATTTGCTGCCTTGTAACCGACCGGGTTGGCGATGGTGATCCCGGAAATCTGCCCCATACCGCTCTTCAGATCAAGTTCAACCGACGCAACCGTAACCGTTACTCCGAGCAGCTCCGACCCCGCTCCTTCAATGGCACCTTTGAGAATCTTGTCCAGATTTCCGACCAGCAGGTAGAGAGCGATTGCACCAACAATCAATAGGGCTGCTATTCCGATCAGAATTTTTTTCATTTCCTTCTCCCTCTAGATATTTTCAGCTCAACAGAACCTTGACTCCTGCCGCCCGTCACGCACCGGCAGGCCTATTTGAAACCTTCGAGAACGATTTTACCGCAGGATCGGCCACTTTCCAAGAGGGCATGGGCCCGCTTCAGGTGGTCGGCACAGATGGTGCCAAAGTGTTCGTTGAAAGTGGTCTGCAGCACACCTTCATCAACCAGCCTGGAAACCTTTTCAAGCAGTCGATGCTGTTCAATCATGTCGGGAGTGGTGAACAACGACCGGGTGAACATAAGCTCCCAGTGCAGTGACACGCTTTTGCGCTTGAGCAGACGGACATCAATCGGTTCCGGGTCATCGATCAGGGCGAATTTACCCTGGGGAGCGATCACCTCGACGATCTGCTTGAAATGAAGATCTGTTTTATTCAGGCCGACCACGTAGCGCGGCGCGGCGGCGCCTATCCTTTTCAGCTCCTCGCTGAGAGGGCGGCTGTGGTCAATAACCTCGTGGGCCCCCAGTTTCTCTACCCAGCTGCGGGTTTCAGGCCGTGATGCGGTGCCGATCACCCGAAGATCGGTCAAATGTCTGGCCAGCTGGACCATGATCGACCCGACTCCACCGGCGGCGCCAATTATCAGAAGCGTGGCGTCACCAGGTTCATCCCGGGCAACCTGCAGCCGATCGAAAAGTATCTCCCAGGCTGTTATGCTGGTCAGCGGCAAGGCTGCGGCCTGGGCAAAATCGAGCGTCGCCGGTACAGAGCCAACCAGCCGTTCATCAACAACATGCAGCTCACTGTTGGTTCCCGGACGGTCGATAGCGCCGGCATACCAAACCTTATCTCCCGGTGTAAAAAGTTCCGCCTCAGGTCCGGTGCTGCGAACGATGCCCGCCGCATCCCACCCCAGAACCTGCCATTCTCCCGGTGCTGGTTCGGCCCTCATACGCATTTTTGCATCCACCGGATTGACGGAAATGGCCTTGATTTCGACCAGCAGGTCACGTCCGGAAGGGGTGGGGTCTGCGAGGGAGATATCCTGCAGGGACTCAGCTTGTTCGATTGGCAGTGATTTCTGATAGCCGATTGCTTTCATATAATATGCTCCTTTCTCTGGCAGGTAATGGTTGATCAGGCTGGCTTATGTACCCGACACAAATAATCCCTTAAGGGAAAAATGCAATCTCCAGGCCTCAGGAGAACCTGCTTCCACGAGCAGCGCTGCTCGCTCAATAGAAATGAGGTTCCAAATCCCGAATATGGCCGCACCACCCCTTCATCACTTTCCTAACAAACAGCACCAGAAGCATGGCAAGACCAACTATAATGACTATGTTTATTAAGTCTTTTTCAAGACGCCGCGGCCGCAGCCTTTTCGGCCGGCCAAATCTATCCTAACCTGGGGACTTCACAGGACCTCAGACACCCACATCCATCGGGAGGAAGACAACATGATACGCAGAGCATCAATCATCCTGGCAAGTTTATTGGCAATCACCCTGTTCAGCACCACAGCTTTTTGCGACGACAAAGTCGAGGCCGAGAATCTGATCAGCAAGGCGACGACAGTGGTTAACAGTTTCGCCTCCGATCCTGATCTGGAATGGTTCCGCGAAAAGGTAAAAGAAGCAAAAGCCATCATGATTATACCTCAGAGTATTCAAGGTGCTTTTTTCATTGGTGGCTCGGGCGGCTCCGGAGCCCTCTTGGCGCATGAGGCGGCATCTGGCGCATGGGGCTACCCCGCTTTTTACACCGTTGGATCCTTATCGTTTGGACTACAGTTTGGTGGTGAAGCCTCTGAGATAATATTGCTCGTCATGAGCGATCGGGGAATGGAAAAACTTTTGGCGAGTTCGTTTAAGCTCGGAGCAGATATAACCTTGGCAGCTGGACCGGTGGGTGGAGGTGCTTCAGCCGCAACTGCTGATGTATTGTCATATGCAAGGTCTAAAGGCGCCTTCGCCGGGGTCTCTCTTTCTGGAGCAGTGGTTAAAACCAAAGACAAATTCAATGAAGCCTATTATGGCCAGGCGGTGAGCCCTACGGATATCCTGATCCGCAAAACCGTATCCAACCCGCAGGCCGATCAATTACGTAAGGATATCGCCTCAATTACCGGGAAATAGTTTACCGCACGGCCTGAAATCAAGAGTGCAGTTTAACAGACTGCAACAGCAGAGGAGCGTTGAATGAGTGTATTTTTTGTGATCAGCACCTCAGAGATTGTTGACCAGCAGCGCTATGATGAGTACACCAGGCTGGCCAGGCCGATCGTCGAGAGACACGGCGGAGAATATCTGCTTCAGTCAGACAAACTCATTGCTTCCAAAGATTGGCAGACCAAGAAGATCGTCATCATAAAGTTTGCCAGCAAGGAGCAGTTGGATCAGTGCTTTCAGTCTGAGGAATACAGGGAAATCATCCCCCTCAGAGAGGGGTCTATCGTCTCGAGATTCGTCATGGTGGAATCATAACCGGTCAACGCAGCCGTTGTGCGGATACTCTTAATGCTGGTGCCGATTTGATTCGGTGATTGCGCTGATTGCCTGCTCTGCAAAGATTGAGTATACAGGCAAAGACCCTATCCAGGGATACGATGATATGCAGACCGCGCCGTTAACGGCGTGGTCTGTTGTTTTATGAAGCCCAGGAGACCGAAGAGTCAGCTATGATAATTATCGGAGAGCTTATCAACGCCAGCCGCAATGCAGTTAAAACGGCGATCGAGGACAAGGACGCCGAAACCATCGCCGCTCTTGCGGTCGATCAGGCTCAGGCAGGCGCTGATTACATAGATGTAAATGCAGGCATCTTTGTCGGCAAAGAACCGGAATATCTGAAGTGGCTTGTCGAAACGGTTCAGGCCGCCACGGACAAGCCCTGCGCCATCGACAGTCCAGATCCGGCAGCGGTCGAGACCGCTCTGGCGGTGCACGACAGAGTCGCAATGATCAACTCGATATCCCTGGAGAAAGAGCGCTACGACGCCCTGCTGCCGATAGTCGCCGGCACCGACCTGAAGATAATCGCCCTGTGTATGAGCGATGAAGGCATGCCTCAGACGGTTGACGACAGAATGAAGATTGCCGACAAACTGGTGAACGGTCTCGTGCAGAACAATGTCGCGGTCGAGAACATCTTCGTGGATCCGCTGGTTCAACCCGTGTCAATCGATGGTCGCTACGGGCTCGAGTTCGTCAACTCCATTGAGAAAATCAGGGAAACCTGGCCCGGGATTCATACCGCCTGCGGTCTGTCCAATATCTCCTACGGCCTGCCAGGAAGAAAATATCTGAACCGGGCATTTATGATCCAGGCAATCGCCAAGGGCCTTGATGGGGCGATAATCAACCCGCTCGATAAGGGGATGATGGCCAGTATCCTTCTCGCTGAATTGCTGTCCGGTAAAGATGACTTCTGCATGAACTATCTTAAGGGTTATCGAGCCGGCCTGATTGAGGATCAGCAGCAGTCGGGGCAGAACGGTTAGTGGTTGCGCTTAGGTGCTGAACGGAGGTGATCCTTAAAAAAAAGGCCGGGATCCCAAATCAGGAACCCCGGCAGCAACAGAGGTGATCGGCTGGACTATTTTTTATCCGGCATGGAGGTTATCGTACCGTCCCAGGTGTCAACTTTTTCATCCACCTCGCCATCCTCCTTAAACCAGGTTTGGGTTACCACTTTAGTCTCCGTGAAAAAGGCGAACCCGTCCTTACCCATGACGTGCAGATCTCCGAAAAATGATTCTTTGTGACCGGTAAAGCCAAAAATGCCGAGTGGTACCGGGATACCGACATTAACCCCCACCATACCGCCGTCCGTCTCTTTGGCAAACTGGCGCGCATAATAGCCGTTCTGGGTGTAAATCACGCTGCCGTTGGCGAAGCGGCTGTTGTTCATAACTTTCAGTCCTTCCTCGAAACTGTCGACCCTTTTGATGCAGAGTACCGGTCCAAATATCTCTTCTCTGCCGACTGACATATCTTCAGTCACCTGGTCAAAGATAGTCGGTCCAATATAAAAGCCGTTCTCATAGCCGGGAACCACAGCATCACGGCCATCTAAGATCAACTCCGCTCCTTCTTGCACACCGGTTTCGATCCATTGGCTCACAAATTCACGGTGTCCGGCATTTACCACCGGGCCCATTCCGGTCGACTTATCGTAGGCAGGACCAAGCTTCAACTCGGCAGCAAAGGTTTTCAGGTAACCGATCAACTCATCGGCGATAGCGTTTTCGACCACGATTGTGGGCAGCGCCATACAGCGTTCCCCGGCGCACCCGCAAAAGGCATTCATGATGCCCATGGCCGTGCGTTTGACCTTACAGTCCCGGAGCACCAGGGCATGATTCTTAGCTTCGCAGAGGGCCTGGACCCGCTTGCCGTTGGCGGCAGCCGTTTTGTAGATATGCTTGCCAACCTTGGTTGACCCCACAAAAGACACCCCTTTGATATCAGGGTGTTCCAGCAGAATTTCAGCTTCCGCCCGACTGGTGGTGACCACATTGATTACTCCATCCGGCAGGCCTGCCTGTTTCCATAATTCCATCATCCTCATCGATGACTGGGGAACGAAACTGGCCGCCTTCAAAACCATGCAGTTACCGGTGGCAATGCAGATTGGCGTCATCCAGCCATGGGGTATCATGGCCGGAAAATTCCAGGGAGCGATTCCGGCAAACACACCAACGGGGTGATGGTACAATACGGTGTCATAGCCGGTTGAGCAGTTCATCAGCGACTCGCCCTTCATGAGATGCGGGGCGCCGCAGGCGAATTCGACCACCTCGACGACTTTGAGAATATCGCCCATGGCTTCATCCCACTTCTTACCCTCCTCCATGGCCAGAAGATGGGTCAGTTCTTCCAGATTCTCATCAATCAGTCCTTTCATTTTGTAAAGAACCTGCACCCGTTTGCTTACAGGCGTATTTGACCACTCTGGAAAAGCGGCGCTGGCGGCAGCAATGGCCGATTCAACCTCCTCTCTGGTGCAACAAGGAGTTCGGGCGATGAGCTCTCCGGTTGAGGGGTTGTAGCAGTCCATGTATTTTTCGGTTTTGGACTCCTTCCACTCACCGTTTACACAATATTTCAAGGTCCGGATCTTGCCGGTCATATCTTCCACAAAATATCGTTGGGCATTATCTGCAGGCATGGTTGTCATTGTGATTATCTCCTCTGGCAAAAGCGTTTTAGATGGTTGCTGATCAAAAAAAATTCTGGCTTCAATTGAGTTTTTCGCCTTCAGTTTAGAGTATAGAAAAAGAACCGTCAACAAATATCATAATATTTATATATTACTATTTAATTTGTCCTCTCAGCTCGTTCGGGACGAAGAACCTGATACCCATGAGCGAGATTAAATTCGGCAGGCTCAAACGGTTCTTCACTCAGTTGCTCTGCGAGAAAGCGACCTACTTCGAGCACATCGCTGCTCATTGCCTCACTTACGCCGTCCGGATCTTGCTCTTTGAGGCACGACAGTATGCGGCGATGCGCTTCCCGAACCCTGGCGTAAAATTCTGCTGGCAAATCCAGGGATTGCTTTATAGCATCGAGGTGGCTTTCAATGAAATCAACGATCAGTATGAGCATCGAGTTATTGGTAATTCTCGCCAGATAGCGATGAAAACCAATGTCTTTGGCCTTGTTGTTCTGCGGGTCTGACTCTTCTGAACCGATGAATGATTGCAGGGTGATCAGGTCTGCCTCGCTGATTTTTGCGGCAACCAGACGGGCAATATTTGGTTCCAGCATAAATCGGATCATGGTGATCTCGGCGATCGACAGGGATTGAAAATGGAGGAAATTCATCATCGAGTGAATAGTCGTCTGCAACGTCACCTCGGTAATGAAGACTCCGCCCGATGCACCCTTGCGCGATTCGACAAGACCCATGACTTCGAGTGCCCGCAGGGCTTCGCGCAGGGTTGCCTTGCTCACATCAAACTGGCCGACCAATTCCTTTTCAGATGCCAGCCGATCGCCCGGTTTCAACTGTCCCGATAATACCGCATCCCTGACTTGGGCGATAATCAGATCGGTCACCTTCTCGTTTTTTCTCGCGACATCAAACATCATATTCACCTCGCTTCTATAAAACAAAGCTGCATTCTCAGCGCCCATGCGGTAAAAAATTTCACCAGGGTACACTACAAAGTGAAAATGATTGATTCGAGCGGAGAAGTCAACATGAAATATTATAATATTAGTACATATACGAGAACTATATGGCTGCCCGCTCACCTCCCTGGTCACAAAATGACTCGCAGCGCTGAAAGGGTGTGAGCTCAACGAAAACTGCAGGCGACTTACCCTGCAGTTCTTGCGGGCGTGAATGAGGGATAGGTTCTATGAGGGGCTTGCAGAAATTTGACGGAGATGTTGCTCGCCTATCTTGGTTCCGTCCAGACAAATTGAAAAAACTGTTTTACAGAAGTTGTAGTAACCGATTAAGCATTTGAAATAAAAGCACTAAAATGTTTTTCCTTGATATCAAGAAATTGTATTGCCCTCTAAATCGAATCAATTTGATTTAAATTCGGTAGGTTAATCACTGCAAACCTGTATTCATTTTACGCGTATCTGGAAAAACCGGACAATTACATCGGAAAAAGATTGATTTGATTATTTCTATATAGCTAATACCCCGTCAAAGTTACATATTTCAAAGTCAGCGAAATGGAGCGAAAATTGCAGATAACAATTGTGGTATAAATGATATAAACTTCTGCTCTATATCCTTGGAACATGTCCCTGAATTATCCACGATTAAAACGGATCGTTGTCTGTTCTGACCATGAAGTAAAAATCCCCGAACAGCTTTTAGCTCGAATTGAGGAGTACAACCAGAGAGATTATCAAGCTATGGCACGGGGAAAAGAAGAACGGACCAAATGGCTTCTTTCAAAAAGTAAGGGAAAAGAAAAAAGCCCTTCCTGACAAGTGATTCAATTAATAGAAAGCTGAACAAAGCGGTTCACTGCCTCTCTCCTTATCCTTGCTGAGTGTTGGCCATGTGTAGCAGCCTTGCCTTTTGCTAGCGGCCATTTTATTGGTGTTGGCGCCGTTAGCATTCAATAATGATAGCCCCTAACGAATTGGTGATTACCTTTTGTTGAAACCAGACAAAAGGTATTTATGAGCACCTCGAAACAGCTTGAAGCAAAACTACTCTACTTGTACCGGATCAGCAATTTTCTCCAGGAATTACAGAAGGTTTGCCTGGAACTCAGTAAGCAGACCCCCGACCGTCATTTCACCAGTTATCGCCTGATCCCGATGTTGCGCGACGACGTCTCGCCGCTCACCCGTCCCGAGGATCTGAGCCGAGCTTTCAAAATCCTGGGCTCCTATCGGTTGGTAATGCAGAATCTGCCCTTCAATCCCCCGCGACTTCAGGCCAGGCCCGGCTCCATGGAATGCACTGAGACCGAAGTGATCGCCCGGCACATGCGGAGAATGATAGGGGATCTTACCGGTACCTGGCATCGGGGACCGCTTTGGGAAATTTCCGGGGCCGGTCTCTATACCGAGTTAAAGCGCACTTACATTCTGGACTATCTACGTTACTTTCTGGCCCTGGCGGAAGAATTGGCCAATCAATAGGCCATTTCACCCCTTAGCGTTTTTCCCTCAATGACACAGAGATATCACTATTGAGAGTGTTGCTCACCGTGCAGATCTGCTTGGCCTGTTTCAGGAGCCTGGCCGCAAGTTCCTGATCCTCGATGTCTGCAAGGTACACCGTGACACTAAAACTCCCAAACCGGTGCGGCAGATCTCGCGCCTTCGTTCCGTTGACTTCAACGTCTATTTTCCCGGGATCAACCTTCATTTCCTGAGCCGCCATTTCAAGCGAGATTGCGATGCAGGAGGCAAGCGCCGCCATGATCAGGTCCGAGGGCGCCGCCAGTTCTGTTGAGGCCGGAGCCCCCGCCATAGCCTGGTAACCTGCTTCGCTTGTGTAGGTGAGCGTGCCCCCTTTCACGCTTGTCAGGCGAAGCGGACCATAGTGTTTGGGTTTCAGCTTGATGGCCATATCATACCTTGTTGTTAGAAAAATTTGTTTGGCAGCACCAGCGCTATCTGTGGAAACATCGTCAGAATTACCAGTGCCAGCAGAAATATCAGCCAATAGGGAATGGTTGCCAGGGCAGCACGTCCTAGAGTTACCTCGTTATTGGTGAGGCTCGCCAGCACGGACAGGTTCAGGCCAACGGGCGGTGTAACCTGTCCAATCTCGATCATGATGGTGACCATCACTCCGAGCCATATAGGATCAAACCCCAGACCGGTCAGCAGCGGGAAGACAATAGGAAGTGTCATGATCATCAGTGACAAGCCGTCGAAGATGCAGCCCAGCAGGAGATAGGTCAAAACGATCAGGGCCAGCACCCCGTATTTGCCAAGTCCGGTTGCCGCAGCTGATTCAAGGATAGCCTGCGGAACTCCGAGGATGGCAACCGATTGGGCAAGAATGGTTGCTCCGACAATAACCAGCCCGATTGCGGCATAGAGCTGGACCGATCGATAAAATGACTCCAGCAGTTTCTGGCTGTTGAAGTCCCCCCACAGGAAGGCGATGAGGATCGCTACCGCAACCCCAACTGCAGCCGCCTCGGTAGGCGTCGCCCAGCCCAGAATGATGCTTCCCATAATGGCGAAGATCAGCACCAGGATTGGCCAGATGCTCAACCCATTGGTAAGGACTTTGAGCATCGACATGGAAATGGGCTCGCGGGGATATAGCGATGGGTTGCGCAGGCAGCAGATGAGGATATAAACCATGAACATCAAGGCGACCATGAGCCCGGGAATAATACCGGCGATGAACAGGCGGCCAATCGACGTCTCAGTGAGTGCCCCGAAAATCAGAAATGAGAGGCTCGGAGGAATAAGCAGACCCAATGTTCCGCCACCGGCCAGGGAACCGACAATCATATCCCTGTTGTAGCCCCGTCGACGCATTTCCGGATAAGCCACCGAGCCAATGGCGGCGGCAGTTGACAGACTGGAGCCGCTTACCGCGCCGAAGATGGTGCAGACCGCAATGTTGGTGTGCAGCAGTCCGCCTGGGACTCTGGTAAACACTGGCGTGATGGCCGTGTACACCCGTTCGCTCAAGCCACTGCGCAGCAGAATTTCACCGAGCAGTATAAACAGAGGAATGGCGCTCAGGGTAAAGGAGTTGAAGGTATTCCAGACGGCATCGAGGGCCAGGGAGGTGGCTCCCCCCGCGAAAAAGTGGAGGATGAACAGTCCGGTCAGACCGAGAGCCGCCCCGAGAGCTGCCCCAGATGCTGCGGTGGCAGTAAGGAGTGAAAGCAGAGTCGTCCAGAACATCAATCAGATTGCTTCTGTAAATTTTCTGGTGCTGTCTGCACCTCCGACTTCTGATCTGCTCCACCGGTATTGATTCTGGCCAGCGCCAGGCAGAGCTGAACAATCACTCCGAACGTTGTTATGCATAATGAAAATGGAACGATGGCCATCCATGGTACGAGTGGAATGGAGGTTGCTTCTGCTTTAAGCCCGAGTCGTATGGCAAAGGCCATCCACTCCACTGACTCGAAGATCAGCCAGCCCAGGAAAGCCAGGACAACAATTCCGGCGACGAGACCCAGATATGCCCTGCCCCTCTTTTGCAGCTGATTCGCCAGCAGAGTTACTCGGATATGATCACCGCGCAGGGTGACCAGTGGCAGAGCAAAAAAAAGGGTTACGGCAAGAAGGAGCCCCACAAGCTCCTCGGCATAAAACAGCGGTGAGTTTGCCACCCGCCGCATAATGACGCTGACACAGATAATAGTGGTTATCGAACCAATAGCCAGAGCCGATATAAAGGCCAGAAAACGGGCTAAATAAGTCAGCCCGTTTTCCGTTGTCTCGAGAATCCTCAGAATCATCCTAATTTTCTACCTGCTGCCCCTGTCTTATCGACCGAGAGCATCAAGAATACGCTGGCGGTACTCAGGGGCCCTGCCTCCCGCCTCCTCGGTGATTTCTTTCCAGGTTACCGACACCGCATCGAGAAACACCTTGCGGTCTTCTTCTGAAAAGTCATCAAGGATGGTGACTCCCTGAGCGGTGAATTTTTCTCGGGCGGCGAGCTCACGCTCATAATCACTGGAATACTCGTTGGTACGCGTCCAGACATCATCGGCGGCTTTGGTGAGAAACTGTTTTTCCTCGTCGGACAATGCCTTCCACTTTTCGGTGGACATTCCCAGCGTATAGGGGCCGGCCGCAATAGGGTAGAGATAGGCGCTGTATTTTGCCACCTCCTGCAGAGACACGGTATGGGCATAGAGCACAGGATACACGGCACAATCGACTACCCCCGTCTTCATGGCCACATACATCTCATTCTGATTGATGATCTGGGCGGCCACCCCGAGACGGGTAAAAGTCATCACCTGATCCTTGGACCAGACACGCAGCTTCTTGGTCTTCAGGTCCTCGAGGGTGCGGACGGGTTCATCCCGGCAGAACACAGAGGCATAGAGCATCGGAATGGCGAGGTTGCCAACGGTCGTCACTCCCCACTTTTCAAACTCTTCCTGAAAAATTTCCTGAACCACCGGCAGTGCCGCATTCAACTCGTCAACCGTACCTATGGATCCCTGGACCAGCACCGAACTGAGTTCGGGTGCGTCGCGCCCCAGATAGTTGGCCCACAGCAGACTCATGTCGACAATGCCTTTGGGCAGGGTGCGCAGTAAATCAGCATTTTCAAGTCCCAGAGAACCGCCAGAGAAGACTTTAAGCGTCAGTGCACCGTCAGAATTGGCGGCAACATCTTTGGCAAACATTTTGATCTCTTGCGTTTCCGGCCGGGATTCGGGCAGTGGATTGTTAAATCTCAACTCTTTTGCAGACGCCGAGACAACCAGCGTTGCAGCAGCAACAGTGCAGAAAAAAGATGTAATCAGTTTTGTTTTCATCGGATTCTGGCTCCATTTGAGAGGAAGTCGGTGAACCTGAGGGCAGCCATAAAGCCGACCCCATGGATGTGTCACCAAGGCGGACACTTATCTAGCTAGGCTAAGAGCGATAATTTGGGTTGTCAATCGGCGGCTGCAAAGATGTCCGTCTTTGGCTAAGGCTGCCCTGGTATATTCAAAAGAGAGATCGGTTGCGGCTCTGCCTGGTCCCTCCGGTTTATTCCGGACTCACACCTACACCATTCTCTGGCTATGCCCGATTCTTGACTTGGTTGCTGTTGTGTCTAATTTATTTAGATAGATGGATTCCAGATACATGGATTCCAGATCGAAGACATAGTGCAGTAACCCAATAACAAAACCTTAGAGACAAGGTCTCTGGTTTATCTGAAAGAGGTGTACGATGAGCGATAACAACCACAAAACCCTGTGTGCCCACGTTGAAGATGAATTACAGGTAAAAGATCCCCAAACCTATATGAAGCTGATTCAGCCGGCCACCCATTATTGTGAAGGTTGCGGCCGGAGTGCGGCCAAAGCGGAAAACGTCTGTAAACCCAAAAAACTCGCCTAAATTCTGAGATAATAACCGCCCTGCTCCGGGAACTGAACCTTCGGGCGGTTATTATCCGCCAGTCGAGTAGGCGTTTCAATTCACTCCCCTCTCGAATAACCTCAACAGGACTTGCTCAGCGGAGCATCATCCCACAATTTATCACCGAACCTGAACCGCAGGCTTCATGTCCATCCCTGTGGCGACGAGAGTTCTGGAGAGGCTCAACCAGTTCCACTGGGTGGAGAATAAAAATGAAATACAGAGAAATCGATCATCTGCTTTTAAACGTCAACAAGGGACCTGGCAGGGCCGGCCGATCCGGGTCAGGCCACCAGGGACTTCCCCGCCCGGGTGACAGTGTCATGGTGGCGGTTGGCGACAGAGGGCTGCTGAATATCCTGATCCATCGGGCCTTCACCGAAAGCCAGACATACATGGGAGAAACCATGGTAAAGGTCTGCGACGAAACCGGCCGAGAGATTATCAGCGGCGCAGCCAAGGTCAGCTTCTCCTATAATAAAATAGCCGGCATCAATCGGCGCTGACCCGGCGCCTGACAGCTCGTTAATGGTGCAGTGCTGTAACACGATAAAGACAATCTTCTGAAAACCTCGAGTGTCGCGGAGCAAATCATAATGAAACGACGAAGTAATGAAATTACCGGCAGCAAAGAGGTCGGGAACTGGGCAGAGAGAACACCGGCACGAACCATGCTGCGAGCGGTGGGCTTTACCGATGACGATTTCCACAAGCCGTTGATCGCCGTCGCCGTGCCGTATACCAACGGTACGCCGTGCAACGACCATATCCGTGAGCTCGGTGACCTGCTGCAGCAGGAAATTGAGGCAGCGGGCGGCAAAGCAATTATCTTTGGGACCCCTGTGGTTTCCGATGGTATCTCGATGGGCACCGAGGCGATGAAATACTCGCTGGTAAGCCGGGAGGTGATCGCTGATTCGATTGAACTCATGACCGAAGGCTACCAGGTCGACGGCGTCATCACCCTTTCCGGGTGCGACAAGACCATCCCGGCGGCACTTATGCCCATTGCCCGCAATGACCTGGTGGGAATTACCCTCTATGGCGGCAGTATTCTCCCCGGGATCCACCAGGGGGAAGAGCTCAACATTATCAGTGCCTTTGAAGGAGTCGGGGCCCATGCGGCGGGAAAGATAGACAACAGTCAGTTGCACCAAATAGAATGCCATGCCTGCCCGGGTGCCGGTTCCTGCGGCGGGATGTATACTGCCAACACGATGGCGGCGGCAATTGAAGCGATGGGCATGAGCCCGCCCGGCTCCTCCTCGAACATGGCTGCCGACGAGTCAAATCAAATCTCTTCAGAGAAACGGAACGACGTGACCAACAGTGCACGTATGCTCTTTACCCTGCTGAAAAAAGGCATAACGGCACGCCAAATCATGACCCGAAAAGCCTTCGAGAACGGTTTGACGGTCGCCTGGGCCCTGGGCGGCTCGACGAACGCGGTATTGCACCTGCTTGCCCTGGCCAGGGAAGCCGGCGTTGAGTTGTCATTGACAGATATCGCTGCGATCACCCGAAAAGTCCCCCTACTTGGAAATTTCAAACCCTCCGGCCGCTACTTGATGAACGATCTGCACCGGCTGGGAGGGATTCCCATGGCGATAAAATTGTTGTTGGATTCCGGCTATCTGCACGGTGAGTGCCTGACCATAACCGGTAAAAGCCTGGCTGAAAATGTCGCCGACGCCCCTTCGCTGCCCGCTGCCCAGGATGTAATCTTCCCCGCTGAGCAGCCGTTCGCACCAGCTGGAACCCATATCCGTATTCTGCACGGCAATCTGGCAGAAGAGGGGTGTGTGCTCAAGCAGAGTGGCAAACAGCTGCAGACAATGAAAGGCCCAGCCCGGGTCTTTGACCGGGAAGAGGAGGCCCTGGCGGCCATTTTAGGTGGCAGGATCGAGCCGGGAAACATCGTGGTGATCCGCTACGAAGGTCCCAAAGGAGGTCCAGGCATGCGGGAGATGCTCTCCCCCTCTTCCGCGCTGATGGGGGCGGAACTGGGCGACAGTGTGTCTCTTATCACCGATGGCCGTTTTTCTGGCGGTACCCACGGTATTATGATTGGCCATATCGCGCCGGAAGCGATGGTCGGGGGAAACCTTGCCCTGGTCGAGGAAGGCGACACGATTACCATCGATCTCGAACGGGAAGAGTTAAACCTGAATATTTCAGACAGTGAGCTTGCCGAGCGGCGCCGTAACTGGCAGCCCCCATCTCGAACTGTATCCCGCGGAGTTCTCAGCAAATACGCTCGATTGGTCTCCTCGGCCGCCGAGGGTGCGGTAACTTCCTAAGCTGTCCCAGTGCTGGGCCCTCAGGTAATTCATGGACAAACGTTGTTTCAGGCGCCTTTTCCCTCATTTCCTGATATTGTAAGATAAAGCTGACTAAGTAGAGAACCTCCGCCCCTTGCCTCATCTGCGATTCTTCTTATTGTCAGATTTATAAGCGTGTCTAACCAACACCGTCGAAGATGTGGAGGGTTGCAGCTTATACCGATGATCCGACACAGACGGATGGAACGGGATATGAAAAACAAGGATGTCACCAAAACCACTCAAGGGGCCAGAGCCCTGCGAAAACGTTCATCCTCAAGTGAGATCGCCTCTTTCCTCAAAACTGCCGGCGAGCTTACAACGCCCCGAAGCGGCAATCTGATTTTCGCCATGGACGCGACCATGAGCCGGCAGCCCACCTGGGACAGGGCCATGGTCCACCAGGCCTCGATGTTCGATGCCGTCGGCAAGACAGGCGATCTGGCAGTGCAGTTGGTCTACTTCCGCGGTCTGAACGAATGCAGGGCTTCCAAATGGGTCATCAACGCCAGGGCCTTGAGAGATCTGATGCTGTCCATAAGCTGCCTGGCGGGACACACCCAGATTGCCAAGGTTCTCAAGCACGCCACCTCGGAGACGGCCAAAACACCAGTATCGGCGCTGGTCTACATCGGCGATGCCATTGAAGAAAACATTGAGGTGCTGTGCCAGAAAGCAGGCGAGCTTGGCGTCCGGGGTATCCGCTGCTTCTTTTTTCAGGACGGGCTCGATATAGTTGCCGAACGCGGCTTTCGCGAAATGGCCAAGCTGACCGGTGGAGCCTATTTACGCTTGGGACCTGATTCGGCCAAAGAACTTGCAGAGCTTCTCGGTGCGGTGGCTCTGTATGCCAGAGGAGGCTTGAGAGCCCTCTCGGAAAGTACCAGCAACGAGGCACGCCTGCTGCTCGAACAGATGAAACGATGAGTTGTCCTCCTCTAACTGACGGTTCCTGAATGGCATTTTATGTCTTTCTATTTATCGGCCTTCTGTTCGCCCTGCTCTATTTGCTCCTGACGCAGCCGGCCCAGAAAAGTGCGGCCTTCCTGGTGAATGCCGGACCGATTCTGCTGATCGTCACCGGAGTCCTGCTCACCATGTTTCGGCGAGGGGCATTAGGTCTCCCCCTGATATTCATCGGCGTCACCTGGTGGCGCCGCACTCGGCCAATGCGGCCCATCTCGCCTGCCGGCGGCAGGACATCAACGGTCCGCTCTGCCTTTCTGGAAATGGAACTCGATCATGACACGGGCGAACTCGACGGCCGGGTGCTGAGCGGGACCATGGAAGGCCGCCGGTTCTCTGATTTGAGCGAGGATGAACTCTTATCACTTCACCTGGAATTCCAATCCGATTCGGAAAGCACCGCCCTGCTAGAATCTTATCTGGAGCGTTATCACCCGGGTTGGCAGGAGCGGATCAAGAGCGGCTCATCGAAGTGGAACGGTACCACTGAAACCGGCCAGATGAGCAGACAGGAGGCCTGCGAAATACTGGGGGTCAGTACAGATGCCTCCCGAGAGGAAATCCTCGACGCCTGGCGCCGTCTTATAAAACGGGTCCACCCTGACAGCGGTGGATCGGCCTTTCTGGCCGCTAAAATCAACACCGCCAAATCGACCCTGCTGGGTGACTAAAAGGGTTCTGCCAGCGCCTGTGTAATAAGAGGAATTTCAACGCTTTCAGCACCCGAAAGTCAGTTTCCCCTAAACAGTCCCGGCAGTTGTTTCAGCTCAAAGAAACAGTGGTTTGAGATGACGATCGAACAGATTAGTGGTTACGTTTTTGCCAGTGATCTCCCCATTATTATTGACCGCTTCCAGATACACTGAGCCGTATTCCGCCGCCACTTTATAGGCAACATGCAGCAGTTGTCTGAGGTTGCTGTCATAATCATGGCAGCCCTGGTCATGTCTCAGGGTTTTCGCGAAGCGAATGCCACCCCAGAGATCCACCTCATCCGGTGACGGCAGCTGTGCCTGATCGATATCGATCACCGACGCGTAGGGGGCGCACAGTTCCTCGTACCGTCCGAAGGCCTGTCGGTAGATCTTCTTGACCAAAGTAAATGCGTCGCCCCCCGCTTCAGCCAGGCCGATCAACTCCTCCAGCCAGGTGGTACCCGCCGTTTTCACATGGACGCCAACTCCGTGTCTCTCAAGAGCACTGCGGATGCCTGGATAAATGGAGAACTTGTCGCTGCCGCTGTGGACGCTTAGTTTCAGATTATCAGGCAGGCCGAAGCTGGTAATGGCCTGGTTGACCACGCAGGCATCATCATTGAATTCCTGGTTGAACCGATCCACGTCACCGACAAAATCGACACCCTTGTTGAACCTGCCGGTAAATTTCGGTGCAATTGTCTGGATGGGGACCCGGTAAGCAGCTACCGCCGCCAGGATAAAAAACAGTTCTTCAGGGGTTTGGGGGGCATCGGTTTCGTCCAGGGAGACCTCGGTGATAAACGGTTCTATCCCCTTCTCTGCCTTTATATAATCATAAATCAGAGCCGCTTGCTTAATTGCAAACAGGTACTTTTCGGCAATGGACCGGAGCTGATCGGGCGACACCCGGATGGCACGCTCCAAACCTTCTATTTTAAGGCTGTCGGTAAATTGTTGGTTGGCTTGAACGAAAGCCGAAATATCGTCATCAGCTGCCTTCTCACCTATATAATCGGCGACGTCAATGGTGAAAAAATCACAGTGATCGACAAACTGACCGACATTGTCGAGTCCGATATGGTCGGCATCTACATGGTAGCCGCCCTCCCAGCGACTGCCCTTGACGGCGGCATCGGCCTCCTGCCGAACATCGGCCGCTGACGTCCCAACGATGACATGCTCGCGGTGTGATTTATTCCAGACGATGGCAATATCAACACCTCTTTCCGCTGCCATTCGAACTGCTTTTAGCTGCGCCACACCTTGTTGTCCAAAACGGTCCCCGGTTCCAAATGAATACTTTTCCAGTTTCATATCTCTTTCCTCTATTGATCAGCGTTCACGGGTTCAAGCCCGGGAGCATCATAAACCTAAGACCTTCGGCTGGTTGGTGAGAGCCTTCACCGTGAAAGTCGACAAGGATTCTAAACCCTACTTGAAGAACCAAGTTCGCGCACCCGCTTCCAGCTGCTGTCCATCTCGAGCAGCCACCTTGACATGCGCCCACATTGTGGTACCGTTTTATCATACAGTGGGCGAAAAATGTCAGAGATTTCTCATCTCCCACCCGGCCAATTGGAGAATTTTATGATGAACAAACCGCTTAACATAATTTCCAGATATGGCGCAATTATAGTGCTCTGTACCACGGCCCTGCTGCTCGCCGCCCAAACGGTCGCCGCCTCCGAAAAAGTCAACACCACCATCTTCGGAGTCGCCATCAAAGGCTATGATACCGTCGCCTATCACACCGAGGGGCGGGCGCTGAAGGGCAGCAACAAAATCTCCCATAAGTGGAACGATGCCAAGTGGTATTTTGTCAGCGAAGCCAACCGGGATCTTTTTATCAAGGAGCCTGATAGATATGCTCCTCAATATGGCGGTTACTGAGCGAGGAATCTTGCAACCGCCGGCAAGGTTGCCGGAGTAAATCCCGAGGCGTTTAAAATCATAGAAGGAAGGCTTTACCTCAACTACAACGCCGAATCTGCAGATAAGTTCGCCGCTCATTCAACAGAAAACATAGAAAAAGCCGATAAGAATTGGCAGAATCTAAGAACCGGCAATTGAGAAAAAGCGCTCTCGCTCTCTCATTCCAAACCAGCTTTTTTCAAACCATCGGCAATAGCCAGACGGTGGTCCTCGTTTTTAAACGCCGTTCCAAATGAATCCACCTGAAAAAACGGGTCAAACCTGAGCACATCTGCAGCGGCACGCCTAGCCTCTTCAATTCGATCCATCTGGGCATAAGTTGCCGCAAGCATGAGGTGATAGCCGGCAAAATCAGGTCTGGTGATCACCCCCTTTTCAAGATTTTCAAGGGCCTTCTGATACGCACCTTTTAAATAGTAGGCCATGCCCAGATGCAGCCAGGCGTTGCGTTTTGAGATGCTGTCCAGGCGCAACGACATCTCCAGAGCCTCTATTGCTTCATCCACCTGCCCTGCCCACAGGAGGGTCCAGCCCATCTGACTGTAGACCTCGGCGTTGTTGGGATTTAGTTCGAGGGCTCGCTCCGCTTCTCGCAAAGCAAGTTCATATTTATTCTGAAAGGTATAGACGTTGCAGAGCAGGGTGTGAGCTGAAGCATTGTCCCTATCCAATTCCACCGCCTGTTGACCGTGATGTAAAGCGTTCTCTAAGGATCTCAGAGGGAATTCCGTCCACCCATAGCTCACTTTCGCATACTCTACCAGGCCAATCCCAACAACCGCATCAGCGTAATAAGGGTCGATTGAAATAGCTTTTGAAAACATATCCTTAGCTGCATTGTTGTAATCTCTGGTTCTGTTGCTGTAGAACGCAGATCCTCTAAGATAGTAATCGTAGGCATCAAGGTCCTGGGGAGGGGTTCGTATTGCTCTGTCACGTTCCGTCTGGCTAACTTTAATGGCCAATTTAGCAACTATTGATTTGACGATTTCGGCCTGGACTTCAAAAATATCCGAATATTGCAGGTCAAATCGATCCGCCCAGATATGCGTGCCATCTGCACTCTCAACCAGCTGGGCATTTATTCTTACCCTTTTGTCTGTCTTCTGCACCGTACCTTCGAGCAGATACTGAACCGCCAACTCCCGTCCAATCTCTTTGGCATCAATGGTTTCTCCCTTATATTGAAAAACAGTGTTGCTTGAGATAACGAGTAAATCATGAAATTTTGAAAGATCGGTAATGATGTCGTTGGTAATCCCGTCGCTGAAATAGTCCTGTTCCTGGTCGCTGCTGAGATTTTTGAATGGCAGAACGGCAATCGATGCCCCTCTTAAACCAGTGCCGCTGGCGCTGTCAGATGACACGCTGCCTATTGTTTCTGTATCTCGTGTAATCGTGCTCTTGTAATAGAAAAAACCGACGATGCAAACAAAAGCGAAGAGCAGGAAAAGTAAGGGTAGAATTGCTTTTTTCTTCTTCCGCCGGTCAGTTCCGGGGGCAGGTTCCCGAGCAATAATTTCAGGGGTGGTTTCCAGATTATATATCCTTATGGGATCGGATATATTTTTTAGTTCATGCTCCCCGGTATACTTGAAGATGTAAGGCAGTTTTCGTTTCACCTGATCATAGGCTTCGCCGGAAAGACTGATGCCGCCTGGTTCAGCCAATCCTTCAATCCGAGAGGCAATGTTGACACCGTCTCCATAGATATCTCCCGAATCAGAGAGAACATCACCGAGATTTACGCCCATTCGGAACTTGAAGGGATAATCTGAACTCGCAACTCGTTCCTGCCAGGCTACACTGCACTCGAGGCAATCGACGGCGCTTGGGAATTCGATCAGATAGCCATCCCCCATGCGTTTGATGATTCGACCGTTATGCATTTCAACGGTTGGCTCAATCACCTCTTTTTCACATCTTTTCAGAGCTGCGAGGGTGCCCACTTCGTCTTTTCCCATCAAGCGGGAGTAGCCCACAACATCTGCAGCGAGAAGAGCAACTAATCGGCGTTCCATACCCCTGGTTTGTTGGAGAACTGTGTTAAGTTGAAAGACAGCGCAGGATAGTACTACAAACAAGTATATGTACGCTGAAACGTTCCGTCGAGATTGACACCCTGAAAGACACTCATCCGGACACCCGGAAGACAATTTCTGGATGAATCAATTATCAAGTCGGTTGACGATTTGAGCGATGAACCTGGCGATTGGAAGCGGTGACCGGACCAGGCACCGGGTGAGTGAGATTTGAACTCCACTAGCTTTCAGGTAAAACTTTCACCCTTTCCTCAAGCAAGGTCTGGTGATCCTCTGCCATTTTCTTAAGCTTGATAGCGTAATTATCCGGGAATCTATAGGTTTTTGCCTTGCTCTCGTGCCAGTACTCCTCCAGCCCGCGCTCCAATGGATCGAGGTTAAAAAGGAGCAGCAGCAGTACATCCATGCTGACCCAGGGATGGTTGTACCAGGAATCGTGGGCCTTGCCGAGGTTCAGCGGGGCAGAATCTCCGACGTCAAGAATATTGAGATTCGGCCTACCCATCACCTCGATTATGGTTTGGGTTTCGTTTTCGTCAAGTTCACTCACATTGGGCCTACCCAGGCGTGATACCCCATTCTGCATGGCCGAGAACCGGAGAACCGAGTCTTTCCTGTTGAGATTAATCGTAGTGCGAGAAACGATGTCCTTGAATTTCAGATAGCGTTCAACAAACGGTTTAAAAGCGGTGTCCGGTGATGCAAAGTAGACTTCCCCGATACGCAGTCTTTTGCGCAGCTGCTCCGCAGACTCATCCGGGTACTGATCTCTTAAATAGACCAACCCCGGGGCGACCATCTGCGCTCCGGCACTATAGGCCAATATATTGATATTTCTGGCCTTTGTGTGGGTACCCAGAAGTTCGATCAAGCGGGCAAAAGCGGGGATCGTTTTTTGGGCGTGAAGAACGTCGGTCTTGTAATTGAGAAGATTCTCGGCAGAAGGCCAGGAAAAGGTCAGAACAATTGTGTTGTGGCCGGTAAAATGGAAAAATTGGGCCCCCTGGGCCGTGGCCCGGTAAAAATTACTGTTTGCCCCGTGGATGTAGACAAGAATGTCTTTATCGAAGGCTCTTTCAAGGAGTTTGTTTATTTCCTCAAAGTAACCGTCAAGCTGGGGAGAAATCGCCTCAGATACTTTATCGAGTTCGTACGACCCTACCTCCCGGCTGAATTCGTTGGTCAGCAGCAGATCCTGCGAACGTTCTGATTTCAGGGATTCGGCAAGGATTTCCTCCCAACTCTGGTCTTCGTCACCGACTCGGTAGGCGGTCCAGCCAAACTTGAGCCTGTCTCCTGGAAATATTGTGTACCCTCTTGATGAGCTTTCCGGATCGACAGGTCTACGATTTGTCGCATACAGGGTGTATAAGAGATTGTCTTCCTCCAAATTCAACGTCTGAGCAAACAGGTCACCGCCTGGCTCCAGGGCCACCGGAGAGGGCATCAGATAGACTTTTGATTGACATCCTGAAAACACAAAAGAGACAAAAACAAGAAGCAGCAGCCACCCATCGACTTTGCCCACGTTTTTCAGTCTCACTCCCCACTCACCTGCCATAGGCCTATCCACCATCGTTTCTCAGCACCTGCCCTTACTCTTCGCCCCCGGATAAACCAACCTCGGGCAACACCGACTCGGCTTTTTGTTTTCTACTCTTCTCTTTGAACCATGCAGTTCTGGCCCTGGCCAGGATCGCATATATCTTTTTCAGGTCCCCGGGACCTGCGCCGCCATAATACTCCGAGGTGAATTTTCTGTAAATCTCCAGATCTGAAGAATCACTGTAAGAGGCAAGAAACAGATCAAGGCGGGCTGGAATTTTCTCGGTACTGATTCGATCAAGCCACTGCATCGTGGCTCGCATCATTGCCTGAGAATCTCCTTGCTGGGCAGCGGCCCTGACCTTAGCGAAATACTTTCTCTCAGATTCACGGTAGGTTTTTCGCCAGCCCTGAAAATATCCGCTGAGAGGGGTTCGATAACGGTACACAACCGCGACAAAGATGACGACCCAGACCACGTACCAGATCAACTTTCCGAAAGAAAACTTTTTTTCTTCCAGGACTGAACCGCTTGCCTCCTCCGCCGCTGCTCCACTCACTTGTACCGAAAGACCCGGCAGAGTTAATGTCTCAAGCTTCTCAGCGGTAGTATTCCACCAGCTATAGGAAAGATCTGGGAGCCTATAGTCACCGGGCTGCTCGAACAGATAGGTGATTTTTTCATGCCGCTTACCGACCAGAGTACCGCGGTCATAGGAGTCCTCAACACCTGGTTCAGAGAGGTACGCAGCTATGCCTGCAATCTCGGTCTGGCCCAGCGGAGAAAAAGCCATGCCCGTGACATCCGCTGCAGTCAACGATATCCTGCGTACGATTGCATCCCCGAGATTGAGGGATTGCTTCTCCGGGTCCCACTCCTGCATAGCCGAAAAGTCTGTGGTACTGACAATTCCTGTCAGCTGCTCGGTGCCTGGAGGCTGCCTGACGGTGAGCTGCAGTGAAGGGGTAGTTATTCTTCGTGTTGCTGTGGTACCACTGGCTCCCCAGCTTTTGATTTCAAGATCGACAGATATTTCCGGGATTGACAGTTTCCCGCCTCGCTGCGCGTAAAACAAAAACTCATAGCGCTGACCGGTATAGCTCACCCCCTTTATCGTTTCGTTGAGCCGGGTCCCCTGGCTTTCTAGGCGAAGCAGATAGCCGCCCTTTATTTCGACATCTCCCGTCTTCTTGAGCTGTGCCCAGCCGTCGGCGGCCAGCACATCCAGCGTCAGGACCACTTTCTGCCCGACCCAGGGGCTTTCGGGGTTCGCCTCGAGCCGCACCACCACATCGTCTGCAGCCCAGACCGGCATGCTGCAGAACAGCATGCAGAGTAAAGCGCTCGCAGCTTTTTTAAGAGCCCCGGAGAGGATATTCACCCTGGCAGCGACACAAAATAGTGGTTTGATTACCTGCGCCAGTGTTGTCGGTGTCAGCATCAGTTGTTGCATATCAATTTCAATCCGGCTGGTCGGTCGACGTTTCAGGCTCAGCCCCACTGGCCGGGTTGGCGTATTGGTTGGCGTATTGGTAGGCAAATTTGACTCGTAAAAAATCAGCCGGTTTGGTCTGTATATTGCGCAGCCAGATAGCGCGCATTTCAGAGTCGTTCATCTCCTGGCCACCAGCCACTTCCTCATCTTCTGCCTGGGGGGAAGGCTCGCCCTTGTCGAAGACTATGTCATCGGCCCCCAATTGGCCGCCGGTCATATCCCCGCCCTCTTTTTTAAGCGCCAGGGCCCGGCTTTGGGCTATTGCCAGGTTTGTTTCCGCTTCAGCCCATCCCGGCTTGAGCTCCAGCGCCCGCTCATAGCGTCCCATGGCCTCTTCGTAGTGGCCTAGCATCACCAGACTATTACCGTGATTAAAGGCGGCTTCGGCCGTGTGGTAGCCAGCGAACAGTCCGGCGGCTCGTTTGAAGTCGCCGGCTTTGAAATAGGCTGCTCCCTGCCACATTGGAGCAACAAAGTTTTCTGCCGCCTCCTGGTAATTCCCCTGTTGAAATAACCGATAGCCCTTTTGATCAGGCCTCAGCAGGCTCAGTT
>NODE-114-length-27930-cov-6.83186_pt1 | contig 27930 bp, 23 predicted proteins | sample MGYA00139097_ERZ477577 | MGnify/ENA metagenome assembly ERZ477577
TTTGTTTGGTCACTTAAGTAGTGGCGGAGCCGCCCAAATTGACATCGATGGCGATAAGCTGAGCTTCAGCTATTCAAAATAACAGTGGGTCGGAGAGACCTACCTCGCCACACCATTGAAAAGCGCCCTCGCCGGGCGCTTTTTCAATGGTGCAGAAACGGTGCGTGATTGGCTCCAAAAACTCCCGGACTGCGGCGCTCGATCTCTCTGATCAGCGTGTCTTTACGAAAATCCTTGTGCAGAAAAGTACGCACCTTTTTCCGATCCCAGCCTTCGGGATGGTCGAAATCACAATAAAGCGACAGGTCGCCATCGAAAAATCGGTTTTGCAGGTGCAGTGCTTCGGGGCTGCAGACCGGCATGTTGAAGATCGCCAGATTGATATAGGTGATCGCTTGCCGATGTCGGCGCACAAAATCAAGGGTCAGCAAGGCCTCTGACTCCGTCTCTGCCGGCGTGCCGAAGAGCAGATATATATAGGTGGCAATGCCGGCTCGGTGGAGATTGTTGAGGATCCGTGCCGCCCGCTTAAGATCGACCCCTTTGTTCAACCTGTCCAGTACCTGCTGCGAGCCGGATTCCAGGCCCAGCTTGAGCATCACACAGCCCGATTGATGCAGCCCTGCGCAGAAACTGAAGTCTTCCAACTCTTTTTCAAAACGGGCAAATCCATACCAGGGGACCGAGAGCCCGGAGTTTCCCAGCTCTCTGAGCAGGGCCGGGCTTACTGCATTATCAAGCAAATGGACCAGCACCGGATTGTGGCGCCCTGTCAGTTGACTGATTTCGGCAACTGCTTCAGGAGCCGACCTGGCCAGATAACAGGATCCCTCGGCAAAATCTGGGCAGAATTGACATTTTTGCCAATAACAGCCATGGGAGGCAGCATACGGTAATACGGCACCCGGAGACAAATAGTCAGCCATTGCGAATCCGGCGTAACTGAATCGTCCGAGTCCGGGTCTCGGCTCTTTACCCAGCAGCTGCAGCAGAACATTTTCGCCAGGACCGGATACGCAACAGTCGATCAGTGCTTTGAATGGATCGTTCCAGGCGGAACTGCTCATCCATGAGCTGATCAGTCCCCCTCCGGCAACAATCTTGATTTTCGGATAGTGGCGCCGGATAAAGCCCATGATGGCAAAACCGGTCAGCGCCTGGCTGAGATAGCTTAGAGAGAGACCGACATATTCAGGTTTCTGGGTCTCCAGGGCTTCTTTCAGGAGAGGGTTGAAATGGGCGTAAAAATGATTGGCTTCGAAACACTCGGCACTGGCCAGCAGATCAGCGCTACGCAGCGGTGTCTTCTCCAGATCATTGTAGTTGGCCAGGGTGATTTCGCAGCCCGATTTTCTGCCGGCCAGGCTCAGCACCCGTCCCAGGTCACTTACCACCCGCTGATAACGGTCAAATGACTGATAGAGCTGCGGAGATCTTAGGCTGGTCAAATTTCGCTGTCGGTTCTTTCCGGCCCTTCTGCTCCACTTGTCCTGCGACTCGACTTCATCGTCAAACTCGGCCAGCAGACAGTGCAGGTTGAGATCAAGAACTTCACAGCCCACCCCGTTATCACGCAGGGCGCCGGCCAGCCTGGCAATGCCGGCAGGTGGCTCTGAGGGCTTGGCAACCGGTGGATTGACAAGAAGAATTTTGGGCGATGTTGTTGTCCTCAGCACACGACTACCCGTTATATTTTTGATTCATTGATTCCTATGTGTCCATGAGCGCAAGAACCTACCAGCAGGCCGACGATTTCTCAAGTGGCGCAACAAATTTCCACGTTGCACAAATCACCGGGTATAGTAAAAATACCCTCACCATCAATTCAGAAAAGGAGACCGACCATGAGCGACTGCCTGTTCTGTAAAATCATTGCCGGAGAGATCCCGGCTGATACAATTTACCAAGATGATGATGTTCTGGCCTTCAGGGACATTTCTCCCCAGGCACCGACCCATTTCCTGGTAATACCCAAAAAGCATTACAGCGATCTGAGCCAGATAACAGAAGCTGATGACGGGTTGATCGGTAAACTCGTGCGTACAGGTGCCGAACTGGCCGAACGAGAGGGGCTCGAAAATGGTTACCGGGTTATTTTCAATAACGGTCCGGATGGATGCCAAATTGTTTTTCACATTCACATGCACATTCTGGGTGGCAGAAAACTGAGAGGCCCTCTGGGATAATCGCCATTTCTCAGTAAAAGCCAAACACCTTTCCGGTAGGGAAACACAGAAAAAGCTTTCTGAATATCTGAATGAAGTTTGCGGACAAACTAGGTCTCTACCTGGAATCACCGGTTTTTGATCAATTCCTGCCTTTGTTATGGGTCAGCCTGGGGGCTGTGATCTGTTTTATTATCATGGAGTGGGCAGTCCTCAAGTGGAAGAGGCGTTACCGCGACCTTCTCGCCGAGCATAAAAGTTTCGAGAATCTGGTTGAAATTGAAAACAGATTCAGAGAAGAAAAAATTGATCTGCTCAAGCAGGCCGGTGACGATATGTGCCTGCAGTTCAAAAACCTTGCTCATGAGATTTTTGATGAAAAGACTCAGATTCTCACCCGTCAGAACAGTGAAAAAATAGATTATCTGCTCAAACCCTACCAGGAACAATTGAGTGCTTTTCGCGACCGTATCGAGACAATTTTTCTGGAGGAATCCCGGGACCACTCCTCATTGAAGCAGGAACTCCTTAACCTGCGGCAGCTCAATGACAGGATAAACGATGAAGCGGTGAGGTTGAGCCGGGCGATTTCTGGTGACAACAGACAACAGGGAAGCTGGGGTGAGATAATTCTCGAGCGAGTGCTCGAGCAATCGGGGTTGAGAAATGGACATGAATTCGAGACCCAGACCCCATTACGAGACGACACCAACCGTCTCTATAGACCCGACGTCATCATCCATCTGCCGGACGACAAGGATATTGTCATTGACTCGAAAGTATCACTGGCCGGCTGGTCGAAGTTTGTCAACGCCGACAATGAGTCGGACCGTGAGCAGGCCTTAGAGGAGCATATCAAATCGATCCGTAGCCATCTAAAAACCTTGAGTCAGAAAGATTACAGTTCGCTCAAAGGGTTGCGGACACTTGATTTCGTCCTCATGTTCTTACCCATCGAAGGAGCCTATACCACAGCCCTTCAGGCAGAAGAAAAGCTGCTGCCCGAAATGTATGCCAGGAAAGTGATTGTCGTCACCCCAACAACTCTACTGGCTACCCTGCGCATGGTCGAATATTTCTGGCAGCACGAACGCCAGAACCGCAACGCGGTGGAAATTGCAGAAAGAGCCGGCTCCCTGTACAATAAATTACGAGGATTTCTGGCAGATATGGAGAAACTCGGCCTCCAGCTCGACAATTGTAAAGACAGCTACGACATGGCGATAAACAAGCTGAGTCAGGGACGTGGCAATCTCATATCCCAGGCCGCCAGGTTTCCTGATTTAGGAGTCAAAGTGAAAGAAGAACTGCCGACTCTAACGGTCGGCAAGACCAAATGAGTGTTGAAACCCCGCTCACAACTTTTTGAGACCCATTATGCTTTCGCGTATCTTTATTTTGATGATGTTTGTTCAACTCTTTTCTGGGCTGACGGTTGTTAACTGTTTGGCAGATGCTACTGAAAAGAAATCTTATTCGGATGAGTTCCCCTCAATAAGCCAGGAATTCACCGGTGATCTCGATGAGATGGCCAAGAAACGGCTTATCAGGGTGCTGATGCCCTACTCGAGGACCTTCTATTTTTTTGATGGCGCCCAGCCCCGCGGTATCAGCTACGATCTGGTCAAACTTTTCGATACCTTTATCAATGAGAAATTCAAGACCAAGACCTTGAAAATACATGTGCTGGTCCTCCCCACCCCCAGAGAAGATCTGCTCCCGCTCCTGGCAGCCGGTAAAGGGGATCTGGCGGTCGGCAACCTGACCATCACAAATGAACGTTTAAAAAAGGTGGATTTCTCGGATCCACTCGGCAAAGGAATCGATGAAATTCTTGTTTCAAGAGCGGGAAAAGACGACTTGAATTCAATTTTCGATCTTGCCGGTAAAAAGATACACACAAGAAAATCAAGTAGTTACTATGAAAGCCTGGTCAAGCTCAATGAATCTCTGAAATCTTTAAACAAAAAGGCAGTCAAGATTGTCGAAGCGGACGATCACCTCGAAGATGAAGATCTGCTCGAGATGCTCAACGCCGGCTTGATCGAATATATGGTCATCGACAGCCATAAAGGCGAATTATGGGCTCAGGTCTTCGACAAGATTCAGCTGCATCCGGAAATCAAGTTCCGCACCGAAGGAAAAATCAGCTGGGCAGTTCGTAAGAACACACCCAAACTGATGGCCGCGGTGAACAAGTTCATCAACAATCATAAAGCAGGAACCCTGATGGGAAATATCCTCATCAAACGTTATCTGCAAGATTCCGATTATATCACCAACTCCATATACAACGAGCATATGCAGCGCTTTAACCTCACCATACGGTTTTTCAAGAAGTATGGCGAACTATACGATTTCGACCACCTGATGCTCGCCGCCCTGGCCTACCAGGAGTCGAAACTGGACCAGAACCTTAAGAGTCATGCCGGTGCCGTCGGCGTCATGCAGATACTCCCCTCCACAGCCAAAGACAAAAATGTTGGGATTCCTGATATTTACAACCTTGACCCCAATATCCATGCCGGCACCAAATATTTGCGTTTCATGGCAGACAACTATTTCGCCAAAGATCCCGACCTTGATGAACGAAATCGTGCTCTGTTTTCCTTTGCCTCCTACAACGCCGGACCTGCCAAAGTGGCTAGGATGCGAGCCGAAGCCAAAAAGATGGGGCTTGATCCCAACCAGTGGTTCGGCAACGTCGAGGTTGTCGCCGCCAAACAAATTGGCCGGGAAACGGTGCAATACGTCAGCAACATACTGAAATACTACGTCGCATATAAACTGCTGGAAGACAAGATCGATACGGAGGGAACGGTCCATTTGTCAGGGTCGTCCAAGAAGAAAAAGTAGATTGGGGGAGGCTCAGGTGCTGCTACATCATCGGTTTATCCAGATCGCCAAGCAACACGGCGACAAAATGGCCATCGAAGATTTTACCACCAACAGAAAACTGAGTTACTCCCGGGCTCTGATCGCCTCCATTCTGTTGGCCTCGATACTAAAAAAGTACGATCGCGGCTTCATCGGTATCATGCTGCCAACTTCAGCCGGCTGTATTCTGGCCAAGATAGGCACCCTGATGAGTGGTCGAACGCCGGTGATGATCAACTACTCCACCGGGGCTGATCAGAATGCCAAATACGCCCAGAAAAAATGCGGCTTCCGAACCATTATCACCTCCAAAGCGCTGCTCGAGAAAATCGAATGCCCCTATGTGGACGGGATGGTCTACATCGAGGATATCATGGAGTCGATCAGCGGGATTCAGAAAGTCAGGGCTGCCCTGATCTCGAAGCTGCCGATACCGATGATCAAAACCATCGTTCACGGCGGCAAGGAAAACGATATCGCCGTTATTTTATTTACCAGCGGCAGCGAGAAAGACCCCAAAGCGGTCCAGTTATCCCATAAAAATATTCTGGCCAACGTGGCCTCCTGTTCAGAGTGTTTCGCCTTCAACTCAGAGGACGTATTCCTGTCCACCCTCCCCTATTTTCACGTCTTTGGACTGACGGTCAATTTCTGGATACCCATCTATCATGGAGCTAGAATCCTGACCTATGCCAACCCCCTCGAGTACCGGAAGATCTGTGAAATCGCCAGAGACCACAAGGCCACTCTGTTGGTCGGCACCCCGGCCTTCTACTGGGGCTACTTGCGCAGATCTGAAAAAGGAGACTTCGACTCGCTCCGGGTGGCGCTGGTCGGTGCCGACAAGTGCCCCGAACCGCTTCGCGAAGCTTACCGGGAGAAGCATGAGCAAACCCTTTATGAAGGATACGGCGCCACCGAATGCTCACCAGTCATCTCCACCAATATTCCTGGCAACAACCGGCCGGGCAGTGTCGGCAAGCCGATTCCCGGCGTTCAGGTCCGGATCGAGCATTATGAAACCGGAGTCGAATGCGGTCCCGGACAAGACGGTCGTATCCTGGTAAAAGGCGACAACGTGATGATGGGCTATTACGACGATTTTGAACAGACTTCCCTGCACATCCGCCGGGGTTGGTACGATAGCGGCGATATGGGTAATCTCGACGAGGACGGCTATCTATGGCACGTTGGCCGGATTAAACGTTTCGTGAAAATCGGCGGCGAGATGGTATCGCTGGTAAAAATTGAATCGGTGCTCGAAAAACTCCTTCCTGAAGACGCACAGTGCTGTGTCGTCGAGGTTCCAGATTCGACCAAAGGAGCCCGCATCGTTGCTGTCACCACCGAGAAGCTTGAACAAAAGCCGATCCTCAAACAGATGGCTGAACAACTTCCCAAAATCGCTTTGCCCAAACAGTTTCTCGTCATCGAGGACCTCCCCAAGATGGGCAGCGGCAAGATAGATTTTCGCAAGCTTACAGATACGGTCAAGGAAATGCGTGCCGAAGAGAAAAACAAGAAGTAGTTCCCGATGACCGGTTTGGCACCACAGAAGAAATCAAACCGTTCGCTGTTTAGATCCCCTTATACGGACATACTCCAGTTTGTCTGCCTGCTTCTCCTGCTCAGCTACCTGTTTTCAAGGGGTCTCGAGAATCTTGGCTATAACTGGCAATGGTACCAGGTTCCGCCTTTTATCCTCGAAACAACTGCTGAAGGGCTGCAGGCCGGTCCGCTGCTTTTCGGCCTTGGCATTACCCTGAAGATTTCCGCTCTCAGCCTGGTACTGGCCTTTTTGATCGGTCTTCTGACCGCCTTACTGCGCCTGTCAGACCTGGTAATGGGCAGATTTATCGCCCGTTGCTACCTCGAGGTGATCCGCAACACTCCGCTGTTGATCCAGATCTTCTTCATCTATTTTGTCCTCGGTCCGGTTCTGGGACTCGACCGTTTTCCCGCCGCCGTTCTCGCTTTGAGCCTCTTTGAGGGAGCCTATGCCTCGGAGATTTTCAGATCAGGGATACTGTCTGTTGAGCGGGGCCAGATAGAAGCTGCGGAAAGTCTCGGGCTCAACAGGTACCAGATATTTCGTCTGATTGTCCTGCCCCAGGCCATACGCACAATTTTGCCACCATTAACCAGCCAGGCAATTTCCCTGATTAAAGATTCGGCTCTGGTGTCCACCATTGCCATTTACGATCTGACCATGCAGGCTCAAGCCTTGATATCAGAAACTTTTCTCACCTTTGAGATCTGGTTTACTGTTGCCATTCTCTACCTTGTGATTACTGTAACTTTGTCATTTTTCGTCGCGTTTCTAGAGAATCGGCTCAAACGGTATTGATTCAAATCTTCTACAGTCAACCTGGCAAAATTGCCGCCATCTTTCTTTTTGGAGGATAAATCTATGAAGCATAGAACCTTTATCTATCTGCTCGTCACCGGCCTTATTCTTTTTTTCACCTCGGTTTCCTCACACAGCGCCTCACTGCAGCAGGACATCGCCCAGGGTAGCGTGATCGAAGAAATTGTAAAACGAGGTGTTTTAAGGGTTGGCATGGATACTTTCCAGCCCTGGGCCATGAAAGATAAAAACGGAAATTTTATCGGCTTTGAGATAGATGTAGCCCGGCGCCTCGCAGACGATATGGGCGTCAAAGTCGAGTTTGTGCCCACTGCCTGGTCAGGCATCATACCCGCCCTGCTGACCGGTAAATTCGATGTGATTATCGGCGGTATGGGCATTCTGCCAAAACGGGCCCTGAAGGTCAACTTCTCCCGCCCCTATGACTTCTCCGGCATGTCGATAGTGGCCCATAAAGAGATGGCCGCCGGCTTTTCTTCTCTTGAGGACTTCAACAAAAAAGAAGTTCAAGTGGCGGTAAAACTGGGAACCTCGGCTGTTATCGCCGCCAAAAAGCATCTTCCCGACGCGACCCTGAGAATGTTTGAAAACGAGACCCAAACTTACCAGGAACTCAGAAACGGCAAAGTCCATGCCGTGGTCGGTTCTGCACCGCGCCCCGCTTTCGAGGCACTGCAGTACGAGGACTCGCTTTTCCTGCCGGTCAAAGGAAATTTCACTAAGGAGCCGATCGGCTTTGCCCTGCGCAAAGGTGACCCCGACGCGCTGGCCTTTTTCAATTCATGGATCACCGGCGTTAGCCTGGAAGGCTGGCTGCAGGAACGGCACGAATACTGGTTTGAAACCAGAGAATGGGCCGATCAGGTCGAATAGCGTCTCCCCAGGATCATTTCTCCTCAGCGGCTGCCGCCTGGCCTACTAGACTGCGGCTGCCGCTGATGGAACGGTCATGAATAGTTCCTCATCGCGCCAACTCTGGCTAAATTTACTGCTGATCGGAATTCTGACCGGATTCTTCGCCTTTGTCCTCTACCGGCTTTTCTTCTCCCTCAATTACAACTGGAACTGGTCCGTCATTCCCACGTACCTGGTCCGCTATGATGAGCAGAGCGGCAGATGGCTCCCCAACATTCTCCTGCAGGGGCTCTTCACCACCATCAAACTGTCGATCTGGGGAATGCTTTTAGCCGGCCTGCTCGGCCTGATTATCGGCATCCTCAGAACATCGAAACGTCTTTTCTTCAGACTCAGCGCCAGAACTTTCGTGGAACTGATACGCAACACCCCGCCCCTGGTGCTGGTCTTTATTTTCTATTTTTTCGTCAGTGATCAGATACTGCCGGCAATCGGTGCCGACACCTTCGTCCGGGGACTCTCCGAGCAATGGACAGAACGGTTGGCCTACCTGACCACTACACCGGATTTGTTCATACCCTTTTTGTCCGGGGTGATCACCATCGGTATTTTCCAGAGTGCTTACATTACCGAGATCGTCAGAGCCGGAATCGAAGCAATCGACAAAGGGCAGTGGGATGCCTCCAAAGCTCTAGGGCTGAACTATTTTCAGCAGCTCAGGCTGGTTATTCTTCCCCAGGCACTGCGCATCATGCTGCCGCCGCTGGCCAACGAATTTATCAGCACGATCAAGTATTCTTCCATCGTTTCCATCATCTCAATTCAGGAGCTGACCTTCCAGGGGCTCCAGGTGATGTCGTCTACCCAGGTAACCATCGAGGTATGGCTAACTATCACCGCTATGTACCTGCTTATCTGTCTGAGCCTGTCGGTTCTGGTCAATCATCTGGAATACCGCCTGAACATCTACAACCGGCGACCGGCCTGAGCCCCAGCTAATGACCACCTCATCGCCTTTCAAAATAAGAAATATCAGGCTGTTCATTGCTTTCAGGGTCTTTTTCAATGCCCGCTTTTACTATCCGATCTTTACCATTTTATTTCTCGATTACGGGCTGACCATCGAGCAGTTTTCGATTCTCAATACCGTCTGGGCCATCACCATCGTCTGCGCTGAGGTTCCTTCCGGAGCGCTCGCCGACCTGCTGGGGCGCAAACGGCTTCTGGTCCTCACCACACTGCTTATGATCGTTGAACTGAGTGTCATCGCCTTTGTTCCGATCACCAATATGAGCATTGTCTTCTGGGCCTTTCTGGCGAACCGGGTGCTGAGCGGTCTGGCCGAGGCAATGGCCAGCGGAGCCGATGAGGCCATCGCCTACGATTCACTGATTGCCGAGGGGAACCCAGCCCAATGGCCACGGGTACTCAGTGTCCAGATGCGGGTAAAAGCCTTGGCCGGAGTCGTCTCCACCACCCTTGGCGCCATGGTCTATGCCCCCTCCATCGTCAATGGTCTTCTGAGTCTGTTCGGAGTCCAGCAGGAGCTCAGCCAGCAGACAACCATGCGCTTCCCGGTATACCTGACGCTGGTTTTGGCATTTCTGGCTTTATGGAGCACGCTGCGGATGAGAGAAGTAGAAGAAGGGGGTTCACAGGATAAACCTCAGGTCACGCTCGCCACCATATGGCAGGCGTGGCTGCTGACCCTTCAGGCAGGACGTTGGATCCTGAAGACGCCACTGGCCCTTGCCGTTATCCTCTTCGGCATGATGTATGACCATGTACTGCGCCTGATCATCACCCTGACGAGTCAGTATTTCCGCCTGATCTCCCTGCCGGATGCCAGCTTTGGAGTCATCATGGCGACCCTGACCCTGCTGGGCCTGATCGTTCCCAAGCTGGCCGAATTCATGACCGCGAGATTCAGCCCTGCCCAGAACTGCGGCTGGCTGGCCCTGCACACTATTCTGACCCTGCTGGGGCTGACCTGGTTCATTCCCTATCTGGGTATAATACCGATAGCCATGGTCATGGTCGGTCTGATGCTCACCGCCTTTTTCACCAGCCACTACCTCAACGAGATCACCTCCTCTGAGCAGCGGGCAACGGTGCTCAGCTTCAAAGGACTGGCTTTCAATCTGGCCTACGGTATCATCGGCATCCTTTTCGCCCAGCTCATCGTCTATCTGCGTGATGACCTTACCGCAGCTCACCCGGACTGGACCAGCCAACTCATCGACAATCAGGCATTCAAAGATTCATTCTTATGGATGCCGGGTTATTTCCTGGTGCTGACCGCAGCTATTGCTCTCTACAGCGTCCGGATTCTAAAAAGGAGGCCGGCTAAAGATTAATCGCCTGAGAGCGGCACGAACAGTCCATTCGGCCATGAGTGGGTATGGATGGGGGTGCCCAGATTGTATTTGACCATTCTGGTTCTCAGTTCCAGCAATTGACGGACAAGTTCCGGCTCGGCCCTGGCATAAACCTCCTCATCGGCGATCCGTTTGACAACGATACCGAGCAGCTCTGTGATGGCGTTGCCCACCGAGTTCTGGCTGATGGTGACGATCAGCCGCCCCTCATCATCGCGATAGATGAGTTGTTTGTAGGCTGGTTGCCAGCGTATCTCATTGGCAAAGGTCGGATCTTCTGTTACCTGCAGACGCAGCATCCGGGCGGCCTGATGAAAATCGTCGCTGTAAAGCAAAATGTTCTCGATCTGGTCCGGAAAGGTCGCTGCTACTGGAATCCGGCTGTCCTCTGCCGACACCAGGGCAAAAAAGGCCCGATAAAAATCGAGAAATCCGAGCAGGATTAAGTCGTATTCCTTCCAAAACCGACCATCATTGAGCGCCTCCGCTCCACCTTTTATTTCCCAACTCGGCAGTCCCTGCGGGTAGCCTGTGATCGCCAGCCTTCCTGAATCGGTGGGCAGCGGCTGCAGCACTTCCAGATCCAACACTTTGAAAAATCTCAGATAGACCTCGCTGAGATAATCCAGAAACAAGCCGTTATGACCGCTATCGGTGAGGTTAGGATTGTCGGCGGCGGCCGGACTGGAAGCCCTGAGTATATCGTTTTCAAAAACCATGAAATGATTGTGAATCATCCGGATACTGGGAACACCCGGCTTGTTCAGCGGCCAGGTCGCATCCAGGCTGGCTTCACCGCAGAAGACCAGGTGCTGCTGAGGGTCAGGGTACTTTTCCAGCATATATTGGAGAGCCACTTTGGTCATCCGGCTGAAGACAATGTTATCCTCCCTGCTCAGCTGATCGCGCCGCACCGGCCGGCCCATCGGGTCGAGTACCCGCTGCGAAGTATCGAAAATGATCGAGGCATCGAACAGATTCGAGTGCCCGATCGCTTTGCGATAGAGCAGAAACCCCAGGGAGTTGCGCAACAGGCCGTTTTCCCGGGCCAGATGCCTGAGATTACAGGGGCTGTTGTAGAACTCAGTTGGAGCAACTCCTTCGGGAATATCAAGGGGAAGCTTGCGATGCTCGGTGATTACCTCGCGCGGAGCGCTAGTCACTTTGGTCATCTTTCAACTCTGGGAAAAGTTAATTCAGCAGACACGGTGGAACTCTTTGGTGTCTGGTGCCAATCTATCGCGCTTGGGATGCTGCCGGTACCCTGATCATATCATACCTGATCCGCTTGCTGCCAATGTTTATCAGAAGATCTCGTGGTAAAAGCCAATTTACTGCAATCATTTCCGATTTGTCATCTTTTATGCTATAGTCCCCGGACAGAGGCTCAACTGTGTCAGTAGTGCAAAACGCGGCAGTACCAGTCCCGAGAAGGAAAACGGCTCCAACAGACATGAAATTTCTCTTCACTCAGCTTCTCTACTTCTTCCAGCACAAGACGGCCCGGCGAAATCTCGTTACCCTGTGGAAATTTTTCGCCTTCTTGTTTCTCATCGTCTGCCTCTACTCGGTCTGCTTTCATCTGCTGATGATGTACGAGGACCGCTACTACAGCTGGGTCACTGGTTTCTACTGGACAATGACAGTCATGTCCACGCTGGGTTTCGGAGATATTACCTTCCAGAGTGATGTGGGACTGCTGTTCACGATGTTCGTACTGATCTCCGGGGTGCTGTTTCTGCTGATCATTCTACCTTTTACTTTCATTCAGTTCTTCTATGCACCCTGGCTGGAAGCGCAGGAAAGTGCACGGACCCCCAGGAAGCTGCCGGATTCAATTCGGAACCATGTGATCATTACCAGTGTCGACCCGGTCACCACCCGGCTTATCGAATATTTGAACCGTCAAAATATCCAGTATTACATCGTCACCGGCAGCTCCCAGGAAGCCAGCACCCTGCTCGATCAGGGATATAAGGTGGTAGTCGGCGCACCTGACAGGCCGGAAACCTATCGGCGTACCAACGTAGACACGGCGTCCCTGGTAGTAGTCACCAACGACGATCTGACCTCGACCAACATCTCCTTTACTATCAGACAGGTCAGTCAGGACGTGCCGATCGTTACCAACGCCAATCAGGAACATTCGATTGACATACTTGAGTTTTCCGGCAATATCAGTGTCTATCAGTTCATCAAAATGCTCGGCGAATCTTTGAGCAGGAGAGCCTATGGAGTCGGCCCGGGCGCTGCCGTCATAGGCCGTTTCGATGATCTGCTTATCTCGGAACTGCCGGTGCGCTATACCGCCATTGAAGGCAAGACGCTGGCCGAGTCCGGAATCAGGCAGTCCACCGGAGTCACTGTCATCGGTATCATGGATAAAGGAAGATTTGTGGCTCCAAACCCGCATTCGGTGATCGAGCAGCACGCGATCCTCATGCTGGCAGGGTCCACCAGCCAGCTCAAGGCTTTTGATGAAGCCTATCCCGTCACCTGCACCCAGGATCCCGACAAGCCCCAGGTACTGATTCTGGGAGGTGGGCGGGTTGGCCAGGTAGCAGCAGAGACCCTGGCAGAACACGGAATCACTTATCGGATCGTGGAAAAACGCGCGGTCCGCGCCAACGGGCCCCAAAACGAGTTCACCATCATCGGCGACGCCGCCGACATTAGTACCCTGCAGGCGGCGGGCATCGATACGGCCAAATCGGTAATCGTCACCACCCACAGTGACGACATGAACATCTACCTGACCTTTTACTGCCGGCAGCTGCGTGCCGACCTTCAGATTATCAGCCGTTCGATTCTGGAGCGCAACGTCTCAAAGCTGCATATGGCCGGAGCCGATCTGGTGATGTCTTATTCCTCTCTCGGTGCAGGGGTGATCTTCCAGCTGTTGCGGCCTAACGAGGTATCGCTTTTCACCGAGGGCTTGATCGTCATGAACCGGACAGCCGGCACTGATCTGGCCGGCAAGACCATCATGGATTCCGGCGTTCGCGAGAAAACCGGCTTCTCGATTATCGCCATCAGAAGAGAAGATCGCCTGAGTGTCAGCCCCGCCCCACAGACCGAGATCAAAGAGCAGGACGAACTCATCGTCATCGGCACCGCCGAAAACGAGAAACTGTTCACCGAATTTTAGTAAAGCCCTTTTTTTAAGCCTGCCCAGGAGTGTAAACTCCTGCTTGTCGATCTTTTTTCCAGTCTTACCGTCTCTCTAAACTACCAACGTCCCAACCTTTTAAATCAGCAATCGGCTCCTTGAAGCGGGAGGAATACTAATGACTCATTCAGGGCTATGGGTTCCCGATGAACACCTCAATGCAAATCTGGCAGGATTAACTACCTCTGCAACCATTGCCATCCAGCAGCTTTGCCGTGAACTGAGCAGCCAGGGCCGGCAGATTTTCAGGCTTGGGCTTGGGCAGTCACCTTTTCCAGTTCCTGCTCCGGTGGTCAGGGCCCTGCAGGAAAACGCCCACCAGAAGGATTATCTGCCGGTGAAAGGATTGCCGGAGTTGCGGCAGATCCTGACCGAGCATCATAGGCGGGAGTTCGGTATTGACTGCACCACCGAGGACATCATCGTCGGACCCGGCTCAAAAGAGTTGATGTTCATTCTCCAGATCGTCTACGACGGGGAGATTATCATACCCATGCCGGCCTGGGTCTCCTATCTTCCCCAGGCAAGAATTGTCGGTCGTCCGGTGAACTCGATCATGACCACCTATGACAGCGGCTGGAAAATCACTCCGGAGCAGCTCGATTCGATCTGCCGGCTTGATCCGACCCGGGCCCGACTGCTGATTCTCAATTATCCTTCCAACCCAACCGGACAAACTTACTCCAGGGACGAACTCGAAGCATTGAGCGAAGTATGCAGGAAATACAAATTGCTGGTCCTGAGCGATGAAATATATGCCAAGACCACTTATGACAGGTCCCATCAATCCCTGGTGACCATCTATCCCGAGGGCACCATCTTCAGCGGCGGCCTGTCCAAATGGTGCGGCGCCGGCGGCTGGCGCTTCGGCCTTTTCGTCGTACCCTCAAGTGCCACCTGGCTCAGCGATGCCATGGCTACCGTGGCCAGCGAGACCTACACCTCGACCAGTGCCCCGATCCAGTATGCAGCAATGAGCGCCTTTACCCCGAACCCGCTAATGGATATCTATGTGGAGCAATGCAGATCCATTCTCGCCAAACTGTCGGAGACGGTGATGGAGATGCTCAATGTCCTGGAAATCAAGGTCCATAGCCCCCAGGGCGGCTTCTACGTATTTCCCGATTTCGAACCCTATCGCCAGCGCTTGAGACGCTCGGATATATCGACAAGCAGAGATCTCTGCCACCGTCTGCTGGCCGACACCGGTGTTGCCGTCCTGCCGGGCAGCGATTTCGGCAGGGTCGAAGAGGACCTTACGGTCCGTATCGCTTTTGTTGACTTTGACGGATCGCAAGCGCTGGCCCATTATCCAGACGACAGGATCGTCGACCGGGCCTTCGTCGGCGAGCATTGCAGTAAAACCATTGAGGCGGTACGCCGACTTGTCGACTGGATCTGCAGTTTCTGATCTCTTATCAGACAATTATCACTCTGATACTACATTGACACGGATGAATATGGTTACTACTCTGACTGGTGAAAAGAGTTATTCACCAAAAAAAAATGTGAGGGAGGAATCCGTTATGGCCAGAAAAACCGTATCCGTCAGTATTATTCAACCAAAGAAAGCATCCGAAGACGCCTATTTTGCAGAGCGTGACAAAAAGCTCATTAATAAGCTGCGAGAAGACGTATCCAGCGATTCGGACAAAAACTACCGCGATGAGCATAAGTATCATTGCTTCCGCTGTGGAACTGCCAGCCTGGCAGAAGTTGACGAGGGTAACGTCAAGATAGATATCTGCGTAAATAAAGGCTGTGGGGCGGTACATCTTGACCCGGGTGAGTTAAAGGAAATCCTGGCCACCAATCAACAGTCGCTCAAATCCACCAGAAGCGCCTTCCTCTCCCTTTTTAAGTAAGGGAAACCTAGCTACGAAAAGTTTCCAGATGAAGGGGCTGGCTCATCAATAGCCGGCCCCTTCCATTGCCGAACGGGCCTGGCTGGTGTACCGGGCCAGCACCCCTTTTCTTCTAGGTCGCGGGATGATGCCGGCCTCGGCTCTCTTTGAGAGGATCGACTCAATACGGTCGGCAGCCTGTTTTTCTCCGTTTATTCCCACCAGATTGATCTCCCGCTCATTACAGTTGTAGGAGATGATATCGCCTTCCTCGATGAATGCAATCGGGCCACCTGCGGCCGCCTCGGGTGAGACGTGACCGATGGCCGCACCCTTGGTGCCGCCCGAGAATCTACCGTCGGTGATCAACGCAACCTGGCCGTTGAGACGCTGATCACAGACGAGCGCCTCCATGGTGATGTACATCTCGGGCATTCCCGAACCCCGTGGACCTTCATAACGAATGATGATTACATCTCCCGGTCGAATGTTACCCTCAACCACTGCTTTGTACGCCTCTTCCTCGCTGTCAAACACCCGGGCGGGTCCTTCATGGGAGCGCATTTCCTCAACACAGGCGGAATATTTGATCACCGCCCCTTGCGGAGCGATATTGCCTTTCAGGATCGCTACGGAACCAAAACCCGTCGCCTTCTCCACTGGTGAAATAACCTCGTCCCTGGCGATTCCATGATTGTTCAGATAGCCGAGGTTGCGCTCGAAAAAATTCTCCTGCTGCAAATCCTCTAAGTTTTCACCCAAGGTATTACCGGTGACGGTCATGACATCGAGATTGAGCAGATCTGACAGTATCTGCTGCACCATCGGTATACCGCCGGCAAACCAGAATATCTCGGTCAGGAAGGGACCGCTGGGAATGACATGGGCAAGGTGGGGGATGCGATGGTTGATCTCGTCAAAGAGCTCAGGCTCAATTCTGAATTCCAGTTCTCTGGCAATCGAGGGCAGATGAAGCAGCGCATTGGTCGAGCCGCCGATGGCGCTGTGGATGATGATGGCATTTTCAAAGGCTGCCCGAGTCATTATGTCGCTTGGCTTAATTCCGTGGGCCACCAGGTCTAGTATTGCCCTGCCGGCAGTGCGTGCACCCTGCAGGATATCTCTCATGGTCGCCGGCATCAATGCCGATCCAGGCAAAGCCATGCCCAGCGCCTCGGCCATGCACTGCATGGTGCTGGCGGTCCCCAGAAAGGCGCAGGCCCCCTGGGAAGGGCAACCGGTGAGCTTGTAGTCTCTGATCTCCCGGTCGGTGATTGCTCCCACCTTTTTCTGGCGAAGCGAAATATCGCCGGCCACCAGCGAGGTGGTCATGTTCGGCCCCGGTCGCATACTGCCGCCCGGAATAAAGATGGTCGGGATATCCAGTCTGGCGGCCGCCTGCAGGTGTGCAGGCACCGATTTGTCGCAGGAGGACGAAAGTACCATGCCGTCCCAGGGACTGACGCTGCCGTGAATCTCGACCATGTCGCAGATCGCTTCACGGGAGGGCAGGATATAATTCATCCCGTCGTGCCCCTGGCCGCATCCGTCACAGATGTCGGTGGTGTGAAAACGAGCAGGAAACCCGCCCCGTTCAAAAACTCCGAAGCTGGCCTGCTCCATCAATTTATCGAGGTGAACACTGCCGGGATGACTGTCTCCGTAGACATCCTCCAACAGGATCTGGGGTTTTTTTACATCCTCCTCATCCCAGCCGGAGCCCATCTGTAAAGCGTCAAATTGTGCCCAGAATTGTCTTTGCGGCTTGCTTTTCTGCTTTATTCCGGACATAAAAACTTATGCTTCTTACTTACAGGAAGATGGTGGTAATCTCAGGCACCAGCAAAATCAGTGCGAGAATCATGAGCTGCATGCATATAAACGGCAGAAAACCACGGAAAATATCGGGCAGAGTGATGTGCGGCGGGGCCACCGATTTCAGATAGAAGGCAGCCGGACCAAACGGCGGCGACAAAAAACTCACCTGCATATTGACGCAGAACAAAATGCCGAACCAGACCCTTACCATCGTCTCAGAATCGAGACCACCGGTAAGGCCAAGCTCATTCATCGGCAGTTTCAGAACGATCGGCAGGAACACCGGCATAACCAACAGCACGATGCCCGTCCAGTCCATAAAAGCACCGAGGAAGAGGAAGATCACCATCATCACCAGCAGAACTCCCAGGGTCGGCAGCTCAGATCCGACGATCAGGTTGGCCACATAGGCCGGGCCGCCGGCAATCGTGTAGGCGCCGGCCAGGGCCGTGGCACCAAGAGTTACCCAGATGATCGTGCCGGTCGACTTGAAGGTCCGCATCGATGCTTCACGCAGCAACTTAAAAGAGAACTCCTTGCGGATCCAGATCAGAGTCAGGACCGCCAGCGATCCCATCGCCGCGGCTTCGGTGATGCCGGTTATGCCGCCATAGATAGAACCAAGTACGACGAAGACAATAAGCAGCGGCGCCACCATTCCTTTAGTTTTCTGCCAGGCTTCCCTGGCGGTTTTAACACCGACAAGCAGAAAGATGAATATAATGGCCAGTGCCACGATCGCCAAACCTATCCACAGTACCGAATCGCCGATCAGTTTGGTGTTTTCATCGATCATCTTCGGATTGATCGTTGCCCCGACCTTTATATAGATCCAGCGCAGTGTAACGATCGCTGCACCAACACCGGCCAGCATGATCATCATTGTCGGTCCGTAGACGAGCTTGTCCTTCGTCGTCAGATCATCGGCTGACGGTTCGGGCAGCGGCGCCAGTCCAGGGTTGAGGCGCGTGCGTACGAGAATATAAATGATGTAGAGACCGGCCAGCATGAAACCGGGCAGAAAGGCCGCTTTGAATAGGGCATGAATGGAAGTTTCAGTGATCAAACCGTAAAATATCAGCACGATGGACGGCGGGATCATCGTTCCCAACGAGCCGGAGGCGCAGATGGTGCCGATGGCGAGATTCTGGTTGTAACCAAGCCGCAACATCTGTGGCAAAGCGATGAGACCGAGCAGCACGACTTCGCCGCCGATGATGCCGGACATGGCTGCCATGACGATGGCCATCAAGGCGGTGACGACCGCGATGCCGCCCCGGGTACGCGCCATCCACATGTTCAGGCAGGTGTACATGTCGCGGGCGATGCCGGAGCGCTCCAGCAGCGTTGCCATGAAAATGAACAGCGGCACCGAGATCAGCACGTAATTGACCATAATACCGTATAGCCGCTGGGCCAGAATATTCATTGGCCCGGTACCAAAAGATTTCGAAAGTACCCCGCTTCCAGCCGTCCACTGGGCAAAATCGAAGCCGTAGATGAACGGATCGGTGATCAGGGTAGGTTCGAATTTCATCACCATGACAACCACGGCAAGGAAGCCTGATGCAAATCCCAGCGGCATGCCGATGGCCAGCAAGGTCAGCATGCCGATCAGTAAAACGAGAGATATTGTTCCTATATCCATGATGCTGTCCTTAATCGTTATCTTTCGGGGGAGTACCGGTCAGAATTTCATCCGGAATCTCCGGCTGTCGATCTACCTGCCCTTTGATAATTTGAACTTCTTCTTCGATTTCATCCATCTCGCTGATCGGTGTCGGTGTCTTGTTGAAATCACGGATCAACCCGTAAATAACAAGAACAACGGCGCCCCCAAGAAAGATCCCAATACCGATTTGCCACCTAAGCGGAACAGCGTTTCCTTCCGGCGGAACAATAAAGAGTCTGTAGGCTGCCGTCGATGCCAACCCGACGATAACGACACTTACGACCACATCGAAAAGCTTGCGTACCCAGGCAGCTGCGGGCCAGTCGCGGACCAGGTTGGAGACAGCCTGCAGCCCCAGGAATAGCAGCATGGTCAGAATCAGCGGTTTGTTGGTCGCCGGTATTGGCGGATCAAAAGCGGTGCCGAATGTTTCCCAGCGCCAGAACTTGGCTTTTGCCTCCCCGAAACCACCCCAGATCACGGCAAAGGCGAAGATGCCGACACAGAGAGTAGACAGAAGATCGAATACCCGACGCAGCCAGAGTGGCACCATATCGTAAATAATAAAGATGCGGATATGGCTGCGCTGCAGCATAGCGTAGAGGCCTGCCGACAGGTAGATGCCGCCGGCAATCCATAGTGACATTTCATTGACCCATAATGTCGCAGCGGCAAAGAAATAGCGCATGACGACTTCATACAGGATAATCAGGACGATAAAGAATGGTGCCCACATCATGATCCGACTAAAGGTGTGGGTCACCATATCAAGGGGGCCGGAGCCCTGGTGTTCTTTCATTTTTCCTTTCCTGCTTCCTTGTTCATTTTGACCAGGCTTCGTTCAGATCCATGCAGCCTGGTGAAACCTGCATCCCGGATCACTGCAGGTTTTTTCTTGCTCTGTCCTCCTTGCTCTAGCAACTCCCAATTTTTCAACATCGTTTCAGAATAGCAATCAGACAGTCAGTAACAGTGGCTATAATCTGGAATTTCGCCCAGAGGAAATCCTGGCGGGCGGTGGTGGCTGACAATACCCCCCCTGCTTATGCGGCTGGGGACAGGGTTTCCAAATCCACTAAATTCTACGATCAAATTTTCGGGGGTACCTGCAAGAGATACCCCCGTTTGATCTATTCTGCCAAACCGAGTTGTTTGAGATATGCCATATGGCTTTCTACCAGAGCCTTTGCTTCCGGAGTAGTGGCAAACTCAGGCCAGGAGGCCAGGGCGGCAGCGCGGAACTTGGCGCGTTCTTCTGGCGACCAGTCATGAAGCGTGACACCCTGCCCCTTCAATTTTGCAGCAGCTTCTAAGTTGCGGACATCGTTGGCCAGAGCGGTACGCAGTGCCAGCGATTCCATCGCCACTTTCATGATTCTCTGGTGCTTCTCAGGCATTGCATCCCAGACGGTCTTGTTGCAGGCCAGATGATCTGACGGCATGGAGTGAAAGCCCGGATAGGTGGCGTGCTTGACGATGTCATAGAGGCCAAGGCCGGTATTGTTGGCCAGACTCGATGCGTCCGAACCATCAATGATACCGGATTCCAGCGCAGTAAAGATCTCGGTAAAATCCATTACGATGGGCTTGGCGCCGAGTTTTTCAAAGATTTTGGTCTCCAAACCTGGCGGTGAGCGGAATTTCCAGTCTTTCAGGTCTTCGACCGTGCGAATGGGCTTGGACGAGGACAGCGATTCCTGACCGTACACCCACCAGCCGATGAGTTCCATGTCGAACTTGTTGTACAGCTGCTGAGCTGTTTCCAGACCACCGCCGTAATAGAGCCATGAGAGCTGCTGATACGGGGTGTCATAACCGCCCATGATATCGCCGACGAACTGGAAGGCCGGGTTCTTGCCGGTCTGGTAAGCACCGCCGGTGAAATCGCAATCAAGGATACCGGTTGCAGCCGCATCAAAAGTTTCAACAGTTTTGACGACAGAGGACGAATAGAATAATTCCACTTCGATCTCTCCACCGGACATGGTCTGGATGTTATCGACATATTCCGCCGCCAGTTTACCGGAGAGCTGTTCCGGCGCGTAATGTGACTGGATGCGAAGTGTCGTCTTATCTGCTGATACTGCCGCCGTAGCGAGGCACACTGTGGCCATCGCAACGCCGCCGACCATCAGCGACTTTTTCAATGTGTTAAACATAAACCCCTCCTTTTATTGATTTTTATCCCAGAAAAAGGGATATTAGAAGATGCTGCCATATTGTGGCAACCTCTGAAAAATAAACACAATTTTAGTCTTACGGTCAACAATTGTTTGTCACGGTACCACTGTATTGCAGTACGTCTTGACAGAAACCACAGCAGGTTGTCGAATTCCTTCAGCCTTGACTCAGGACCGGCAGCGCACCCCCGCAGATTCGAGTTCTCTGATAGTCGCCTCAACGGTCGCCGGGTCGACCGATCGGGTTCCCTGCAGCAGCACCGTGGTATCATATCCCAATGAAGCCGCGTCCAGGGCCGTGAACTTGACACAATAGTCAAAAGCCAGGCCGACAATATCTATCTCTTTGATTTCGTAGGACTGCAGCGCCCGGTGAAGCCCGGTATCGTGCCTGCGGGCGTTGTCGAAAAAGGCCGAATAACTGTCGACTTCGACCTGTTGACCCTTTTTGATGATCAGGGTGCGCTGTCCCGTTTCCGTTATTTTAATCAGTTGATGCAGCATATCGCGGTGAACCCTGGCCCCCTCTTCCCCCTGAACGCAGTGATCCGGCCAGAGCACCTGTTCAAGGCCGCTGAGCTCACCCATTTCAAAGGGCTTGCCGCCAGGGTGTGCCGAAGCGAACGACCCATGGTCCGGAGGATGCCAGTCCTGAGTTGCAACGATCAATTCGTAGTGGGCCTCCTGGTGAATCAGATCAATGACAAAGGGTATAATCTCGTCTCCCTCCGCAACCGCCAGGCTGCCGCCAGGCAGAAAATCGTACTGGATGTCGACGATAAGCAGTGCTTTTTTCATGTGTTAGATCCCGAGGTGGAATTACTGTCGTTGTGCCCATTTGCATCCAGAGCACTGAGCCGTTTCTTGATGATCTCAAATTCGTGGATCCGCATCTCTTCCCGGTGATCAAATAGATCCTGGGACAGTCCGGCCGGATAGCCGTGCGGGTTTTCAAAACGAAAAATAGCCCGATCAAAACCACCCAGTCCGCCAAGGGTTCTCTGGCGCATGGCCGCCACGGATTCTTTCTCTCCAACCCTGCGGCCGCTTTCGAACAACGGTTTGAGAAGACAATGGACGCTGATGTTTTTGGTGGGGATAATTTTTCTCCTCCAGGGGTCTTCGGGGCTGATGATGGTAATGACCTTTTCCTCGATTGACGGCGGTTTTTCTGTCAGGGTATCGAAAATAACGTCTCCGACGTTGATGTCGCCATGCTGCAGGCGCGCTATATCGAGACAGCCAGGCAGCGAGCTCTTAGCGGCCTGCTCGGAGAGTTTTATCCGTTCCACCGTCTCCCCGTTTCGATTCTCGATTGCCGCCAGCTTGTAGACCCCGCCCAGTGCCGGTTCATCAAAGGCGGTGGCCAGCTTGGTGCCGACCCCCCAGGTATCGATCGGGGCACCCTGGCTCTTGAGGCTGGTGATCAACCGTTCGTCCAGATCGTTGGAGGCAACAATCCTGGTATCCGTGAAGCCCTGCTCGTCCAGCAGCTGTCGCGCCTGGCTGGACAGATAAGCCAGATCGCCGGAATCGAGCCGTATGCCCATCAAGTCGCTCCCCCCCTGCCTGAGCTTTCGTCCGGCTTCGATGGCGTTCCTGACCCCTTCCAGGGTATTGTAGGTGTCCACCAGCAGCACCGAATTATGGGGGAAGAGAGCGCTGTAGGCCTCGAAAGCCTCTGGTTCGTTGTCGAAGGCCATGACCCAGCTATGGGCATGGGTACCTCGTACCGGGATGCCGAAGCGGGCTCCAGCCAGGACATTTGAGGTGGCATTCACACCTCCGATAAATGCAGCTCGGCTGGCGGACAACCCGCCGTCAAACCCGTGGGCTCGCCGAAGCCCGAACTCGAGCACCTCGTCATTGCCCGCTGCCAGACGAACACGTGAAGCTTTGGTGGCCACCAGAGTCTGAAAGTTCACCAGGGTCAGCAGGGTCGTTTCGATGATCTGGCCATCCAGCAGCGGCGCCCGAACCCGGACCATGGGTTCATGCGGGAAGATTATGGTACCTTCGGGAATGGCTTCGATCGAACCGCGGAACCTCCAAGCGCTGAGATAGTCAAGAAAATCTTGAGAAAAAAGTGGCGAGCCGTCTCTGCCCGTTAAGGACGAGAGATAATCTATATCATCGGGGTTGAACGAGTGCTGCTCCAGCCAGTCGGCGAAACTCTGCAGGCCCGCGGCAACCACGTACCTGCCGCCAAATGGCGGGGTCCGATAGAACATGTGGAAAATCGACTGACGCTCGCTGAGCCCGGTGCTGAAATAGCCCTGGGCCATGGTCAGTTGGTAGAGATCCGTTGCCAGGGCCCGGGAGGTCCCGGGATAGATCCTGGTATTTACATCGTCATCCGGCATGGACTTATGTGTAGAATTGTGGTTCGGGTTTACCCGATTAGACCCTAATCTCTTTTACCGGTCTTTGCAAAAAATGGTTCTAAACAGGCGGCTATCGGCCGTTTGCGGTGATGGCCAGCACCGTGTTCCAGAGCGAATCACTCTGCCATTGTTTCAACACGACCACATCGAGTTCCGCCAGAATTTTGATGATCTTTTCCGCTTCTTTGTTTTGCAGACCCGAGAGGACCAGCCAGCGATGATGGCACAGATGATCAGCGCTCAGCAGATCCTTAAGCACAGGATAGCCGATGTTGGCGACCAGGAGATCCGAGGGCAGCTCAGCGAAGCTCTGGGCCCGACCGTTGACGGCCAGAACCTGCTGCTCCAGATTGTTAATTCGTATATTGGCTGCCGCTGTCGTTGCGGCCAGCATATTGTTGTCAACCGCAAGCACCTGCCGGCAGCCGAGGCTGGCTCCGGCTAGAGCCAACAGTCCTGTGCCGGTGCCCAGATCGAGCAGGCGCTCAACCTTTCCTCCGGCGCAGGCAATCTCGATTGCCGTCAGACAGGCAAGAGTGGTTGGATGGGTACCATTGCCAAAAACCAGCCCCGGATCAAATCTCAAAGAGATCTCATCATCTGCAGGAACCTTTTTTAACCAGGGAGGAGTGAGCAGAAAACGTCCGATTTTCACCGGACCTTCAAAACCGCCCTGCCACTCCCGGTAAGTCATTTCAAATTGATCCTCCAGCCTGATATCCGGGTTTCCTCCTACCAGGTTTTCTATGATGCCATCCGCTGGTTGCCGGAAGAAAAGAAAGCAATAGCCATCATCTTCCCAATTGCCGATAAACCCCTTTATATTTATGTCGATAGCTGCTGGGTCGCCTTTGAGACAGTATATGCTCAAAACGGTATCGGGCAGAAGCGGTTGATGTCTGGCTGGCGTCAAGGGTCTACACACCACGGTAGAAATGGGTTGTCGGCAGTGGCCGGGCAGGTCTGTTTTCCTCGCTTTTTTTAACAGTTTATTGCACAATGGACAATTAAATCTTAGTCTTGCTATACAGAGCACCACGGCCTCGCCGTCAAGATAATGTGGAATCAGCGCTATAGCGACCCGGGCTTCGCCTACGGAACAGAACCCAACGACTTTCTGGTAACCTCATCTATGCTGCTGCAGCCGGAATCAGAGGTGCTCTGCCTGGCTGAAGGGGAAGGTCGAAACGCTGTCTACCTGGCAACTCTCGGACACCGGGTTACTGCTGTCGACTCATCCGCTGTGGGTCTTGAAAAAGCCCGCTCACTGGCCCGGGATTACTCGGTAACTATACGGACCATAGAGGCTGATCTTGACGATTTCATCATCGAACTGGGCTCTTTCCAGGCCATCGTCTCGATATTTTGCCAGCTGTCGCCTGCTGTTCGAACAGGGCTTCATAAAAAGGTCTGTGAAGGCCTGGTTCCCGGTGGAGTCTTCATCCTCGAGGGCTATGCCAAGCGACAGATCGAGCTCGACACCGGCGGTCCCCGCGATATTGATCTGCTGATGGATCTTGAAGTGTTGAAGCGAGAACTCGATCAATTGGAACTGAATCATGCGGTTGAGATCGAACGCGCTGTGCATGAAGGGAGTTATCACGACGGTATCGGTGCAGTCGTGCAGATAATAGGAACCAGACCGAGGTGAGATGAACCCATTTCAGGGGGGAAAACAATGACTATTACCATTCTCTGGTACTACTGGCTGATCCTGGGAATGCTGCTGATCATCGGCGAAATGCTGCTGCCCAGCTTCACCCTGCTCTGGTTTGGCCTGGCGGCTCTGCTCACCGGACTCCTTCTACTTCTCATACCGACTCTTGCCCTGAGCGGGCAGCTGCTCTTCTGGGCCGCAGCCTCGATTGGGTTCACCGTCTTATGGTTCAAGTTTTTCAAACCGACCATGACCGACAAGACCAAGGCCGGTATATCCCGGGAGGCAGTAATTGGCGAGACTGGCTTCGTCATCAAGGTTCCTTACGATGAAATTCGGGGAACAGTCCGTTTTTCAATGCCGCTGCTCGGCGCCGATGAATGGGAGTTTATCTGCAACCAGGACTGTAAAGTCGGCGACCGGGTCGAAGTGGTCGATGTCTCGGGCAACACACTGGTGGTTAACCTCAAAAACTAATATTTCTCAGAAAGGGGAGGGCTGATTATGGAATTCGGCATCTTATATTCATCGTTCATTCTGGTTCTGATCGTGGTCTTCACGGTCTTCAAAGGAGTTAAGATCGTACCGCAGGGTTCCAAATGGGTGGTCCAGCGGCTGGGAAAATACCATTCCACCCTGATGCCAGGTCTCAATTTCATCATCCCCTATTTCGACCGGGTGGCCCATAAGGTGACCACCAAAGATATCGTTCTGGATATTCCGAGTCAGGACGTCATCACCAAGGACAACGTGGTGATCATCGCCAACGCGGTGGCCTTTATCAACATCGTCCATCCGGAAAAAGCGATGTACGGCGTTGAGAATTACAATATAGCCATCCAGAATCTGGTCCAGACCTCGCTGCGCTCGATCATTGGCGAAATGCAGCTCGACTCTGCCTTGTCCAGTCGCGATACCATCAAAGCCACCTTGAAGGCATCGATTTCCGACGATATTTCTGACTGGGGAATCACTCTGAAAACTGTTGAGATCCAGGATATCAACCCCAGCTCGACGATGCAAACGGCGATGGAGGAACAGGCAGCGGCGGAACGTCAGCGGCGGGCAACCGTAACCCGGGCCGACGGCGAAAAGCAGGCCGCCATTCTGGAAGCCGAGGGCCGCCTGGAAGCATCCACACGCGACGCCAAGGCCAAAATCGTCCTGGCCGATGCCAGCCAGCAGGCCATCGAGAAGGTTACTACCGCCATCAAGGACCAGGAATTGCCGGTTATGTACCTACTCGGTGAGAAGTATATCGAATCGATTAAAGCCATATCAACGAGCGACAACGGTAAGACCATTGTCCTGCCCGCGGATATTCCGGCGGCGGTTCGTGGCATCATGGGAAGCCTGAATAAGTAAATTGTCTATCCGTACCTTATCCACGATCAGGGACTTATCCCTCCTGGCCGTAATTGTCTGGTTGGTCAGCAGCCTGCTGCTCGTTCTTCCGGTTCGAGCAGCGGCTCAATCGTCTGCTTCTCCAATCATTCTCGGCCAGTCCAGCGCCCTCACGGGACCGGCCAAGAACCTCGGCCTTGAAATGCGGGCCGGATTACTCGCCGCTTTCGCCCACATCAACGATCTGGGGGGCATCAAAGGCAGACCCATCCACCTGATCAGTCTCGATGACGGTTATGAACCGGATAAAGCGGCCCGAAATACCCTGAGACTGATCAACGACGATGATGTATTTCTGCTGATCGGAGAAGTGGGCACCCCCACCTCCAAAGCGGTCATCCCAATTATCGAACAATACAAGATCCCTTTTTTCGCGCCTTTTTCCGGAGCAGAACTGCTGCGCACTCCATTCAGGAGATATGTGATAAACGTGCGGGCGAGTTACTACCAGGAGATGGAAAAGCTGGCCTCCTATCTGGTGGATAATCAGAAAATCGAACGGATATCCTGTTTTTATCAAAACGACAGTTACGGGTTCGACGGCCTCAACGGTCTCGAACTGGCCCTTGCCCGGCGGGGGATGAAGCTGGTCTCCAAGGGGACGTACGAGCGTAACACCCTGGCCGTGATGGGCAGCCTCAGCGACATCTACCAGGGTGACCCGCAGGCCGTCGTCCTGGTGGGAGCCTACCCCGCCTGTGCCGAGTTTATCAAGCTAAGTAAGACCAAGGTCGACGCTGACCTGGGTTTCTACAACATCAGCTTCGTCGGTACCGAAAGTTTGCGACAGGCGCTTGGCGGTTACGGCGAGAATGTGGTCGTCTCTCAAGTAGTTCCAAACCCGGAAAACGATTCGATTCCGCTGATCCGTGAGTATAAGGACTCGATGAGGCGCTACCAGCATGACGCCCCGGTCACCTTTACCAGTCTCGAGGGTTATATCGCCGGCAAGCTCTTTGCCAAAATCGGCAGAGCCGTCACCGGCGAATTGACCAGAGAATCGTTTATCACCACCATGCAGCAGACAGGCACCTTCGATCTGGGCGGCATCGTGCTCCAATTCGGCCCCAGCGATCACCAGGGCCTCGACGACACCCACCTGACCACCATCTATCCGGGCATCGTCGAGCTCGATTACCAGGCGCCAGCTTCACCCAAG
>NODE-115-length-27853-cov-5.79121_pt1 | contig 27853 bp, 21 predicted proteins | sample MGYA00139097_ERZ477577 | MGnify/ENA metagenome assembly ERZ477577
ATCCCACCTTCACCTTAGATCCTCTCAATGCCCTCTTGTGACAGCGCTCATTGAAAAAATCCCTGAACTTGCAGATTATGTGGCCTGGTATGATGTCACTCCGTCGTGATAAGAGGCCATCACCTTTCCTTCTTTTAATTCATTTTTTACCAACAACAAAGAAAGAGGTCTGATGACCAACCGATTAAAAACACCTTGTAGAGGACGAGCACCATACTGAGGAACATAACCCAGCTCTGTTAAAATATTTTTCATAGATTCATCTAGCGATACTTCAATTTTTTTACTTCTCAGGCGCTCATTGAGGAGCTTTAGCTGTTTTTCCACAAGACTAATCACAACACTGCTTCCTAAGCTCTCATAATGCAGAACTTCATCCAAGCGACCGAGCACCTCAGGCTTAAAGTCCTGTTCAATGTTTTTACTATTGGAAGTAAGAAAAATCACAGCGTTATTAAAACTTACTGTCTTTCCTCTATTATCTGTCAGACGGCCATCATCGAGAATCTGCAATAAAATATCAGCAAAGTCAGGATGTGCTTTTTCAATTTCATCAAAAAGAACAACACTGTAGGGTTTGCGGCGAAGGGCCTCTGTCAAAACGCCACCTTCTTCATAACCAACATAACCGGCCGGAGCACCGATGAGTTTAGCGACGGAATGTTTTTCGCTAAATTCACTCATATCAAGACGAATAATATTTTTTTCTGAATTGAATAAAAATTGCGCAACACCTTTTACGGTCTCGGTTTTCCCTACACCCGTTGGACCAAGAAGCAAAAAAGATCCAAGTGGTCTCGTCTCATCCGTAAGACCTGCATGACTTGTAATGAGGGTTTGAGAAATTTCATGAAGAGGTGCATCCTGACCAAAGACTCTTTTCTTTAAAAATCCTTCTAATTCCAAAACTTTTTCCTGTTTTGATTTCATGATTTTTTCGAGAGGAATCCCTGTTTGGCGCGAGATAATATTGGCCACATGTTCTGTGTGTAGCTCCCATGTATTTTCCATTCCCATCAGTTCTTTTTCTACTTCAGGGATAAGAGAAAATTTAATGCGCGAGGCATCTTCATAGTTTTGTTTTCTCTCTGCTGCATCAAGATCAAATTTTAAGCGGTCTAGTTGGTTTTTTAATTCAGAGACTCTTTTTAGGCCCAGAACTTCTTTTTCCCACTCTTTTTTTTCTTTTTCAAACTCTCCCTTCAAAGAATCTATTTCTTGAAGAATTTCTTTATTATTTTTTTCCACTTGGGCCAGAACCATCTTAGAACGAATGCTTGATTCCATTTCTACTAAGTGGGCCGGCATTGCTTCGGCGCTGAGTTTTAGGGCCGAGGCCGATTCATCAATGAGGTCGATGGCCTTGTCGGGAAGATTTTTGTCGGTAATATACTGGTCAGAGAGAATAACAGCATTATAGATAGCATCATCTGAAATTTTAATTCCATGATGCATTTCTTGCTTTTCGCGAATTCCCATTAAAATTTCAATGGCATCACTCACAGAGGGTGCATCGACGGGCACATTGCGAAAACGTCGGTCAAGAGCAGAATCTTTTAGGATATATTTCTGATACTCATCGGCCGTCGTAGCACCAATACAGTGAAGATCTCCGCGCGCAAGAGCGGGTTTGAGCAAGTTGGCGGCATCCATAGCACCATCAGTTCTTCCAGCTCCTACAAGTTGGTGGATTTCATCAATGAATAAAATGGCCTCTCCATTTTGTCCTTTAATAAATTTCAACATTTTTTGCATGCGCTCTTCAAATTCGCCGCGAAACTTTGTTCCGGCCATGAGTTGTCCCATATCGAGACTATAGACGGTCTTTGAACGCAAAATCTCGGGAACTTTGCCTTTCACAATCATTTCTGCAAGACCTTCTACAATGGCCGTTTTACCGACACCTGCAGGGCCCACAAGAACAGGGTTGTTTTTCCCGCGTCGTCCTAAGATTTCCATCACGGCGCGAATTTCTTTAGAACGACCGATGACGGGGTCGAGCTTTCCTTTTTCAGCAAGTTCATTGAGGTTTACTAAAAATTCGGGAACTTCATTTTCTTCGCCGCCTTCAGCATTATTTTTAAAATCGTTAAAATCAAAATTAAATTGAGGAAAAATTTGTGGCAAGTAGCGAAGCAAGTCTGCCTCCAGAATCTCCTGCCTTCCTGACTGAATAGCGTGAGAATTTGCTAGTGTTATCCATTGAGAGAAATCGCTCCCTGGTCTTACTTGATCGAGTTTAAGTTGCTGTGAAGAAGAAGCATTTTTCTCTAATAAATTTTCTACGAACTTTATTTCTTTTTTTAAAACTCTTCCGGAGTAAGAGCTAGGATTTTTCATGAGACCATAAAGTAGATGGGCCGCTGTGAGTTCGGTGTTTTTTCGTTTTAACACTTCTGATTGAGCGATATCAATAGCGCCCATAACGATAGGATGAAATTGATGCATACATGCCTTCCTTTGTCGCAATAACATTATTTTCTATTTAAAAGATGGGATCAAAAAAGGATTTGTCAACGCTTCTTGCGCGTTAAAATAAAAATCATCAAAAAAGTAAGAAAAAGAGGAACAACAATCTTTACGGGGAGAAAAATCAAAGGATGTAGCACAATATAAACTATTGAAGTCATGAGAAGGACGCAGGCCTTTATCTTATTTTTAAAAGAAATACTCTTACTTCTCTTCCATTCTAAGATAGCGTCCTTCCAAAGATAAAAGTAAAGAATTCGGTTGTGCCACTTTTTGTTCACTTTTGCAAAAAAGAAAAGAGTCAGCAAGATGTTGGGTGTCGTAGGAAGAAGAGGGATAAAAACACCCACTACTCCCAAGAGAAGAAAAAAAGAACCCAGGACGGCATAAAGGCCTTTAAGAAAAGATTTGTGTAACATGGAGGGATTATAGATCAAAGTTGCAGAAATAAAAAACTTATGGCAAAAATTGTCTTCAACAAGAAAGCAATAAAATGGGACGGTAACTAAATGAACTCTTTGCTATTGCTCGCAGTGATCCTTATGTCATTAAACGTCAATGTCTCCACCTGCTCTGCCAATGAAAGTGAACTAGAGCAGTGCAAAAGCAAACCTGAAATCGTCCTGCTGCAACAATCTATTGAATTTGGTCTTCAAGAGGCCCAAGAACATGCCATTCTAACAGGAGAAGAGCTCAGTACTATTGAATACTCTCTTGAAGGACTTAATTCTAAAATAAAAACCCTCGAAATTTTTCCTGAGATTCTCTGCATTATCTATCGCGAGGGATTGAAATCCATTCTTTCTACCTTGCACAAACTCACTCACCCACTCGAGACATCATCATCATGAAGTTTAGTCCTCCTCTGACAACTTCGGCAAAAATCATCAAGCGCTACAAAAGATTTTTTGCTGATATTACCAATCATCACAATATCGTCGAGACGCTTTATCTTCCCAATACTGGCAGTATGAAAAGTTGCTATGAAGCTGGTGATGAAGTTGCCTATAGCGTCTCAGATAACCTCAAGCGAAAATTGCCCAAAACACTAGAGATGATTAAACGAAATCAATCGTGGGTAGGCGTTAATACGCAACTAACAAATCACATTGTCCAAGAATTTATTGAAGAAAAAAAAATCCCTTCACTAGAACACTTTTCCTTCATAAAGAGAGAAGTTAAAATTCTCGATAGCAAGATTGACTTTCTTCTTCAAAACCAGCAAACAAAAAAAGAGTGCTACCTCGAAGTCAAAAATGTCACCATGCGAGACTTAAGGGGAACACGACGGGCCCTTTTCCCTGATGCTGTCAGTATTCGCGCCCTTAAGCACCTCCGAGATCTCGTTTTGCTAAGAAAAGATGGTTATGAGGCGGCCCTTCTCTTTCTGGTTCAGCGCGAAGATGTTGATGATTTTTCTCCCTGCCAGGAAATTGACCCCGCTTACGCCAGAGAGCTCTCTTTGGCCCAAAAGCAAGGCCTGCCTATTTTCGTAGCTCAGTGCTATGTTTCCCCAGAAGAGATTACTTTTTGGCGCGAAATCCCCTTTATTTCTTCCCTTTAAGAATTCTCTTTGTGTTATATTTCTTTTATGAAATATAATATAATTTTATTGACTATTCTTACAACTCTCTTCGCTTTACCTACCACAGGTAAGGATCTTGCATTCTTTCGCCAAGAGGCCCTTGCACTTGAAAGGAAAATTCAGGATCAAAAAAATCCCTCTCATGAGCTTCGAGATCTTTATACATTGAAGAAAGAAATTTATATTGGTGAATTTCTCAAGCAGAAATTTGATGCAATGAAAATGCCACAAAACAAACGAGATGAAGGCCTTAAGGAATATCTCAAATGGGAAAGTGCTGCTAAAAAACTTTTATATGCAAAAGATAGCTGGACACCAAAAAATCTTGAAAAAAGATTTTGGGCCTTTGATGCTTTTGCCAAAATCATTAAAGATCTTCGTAAAGAAAAAACAACACGCCACCTCTCTTTTCCTATTCCCAACCTCAGGCTTCTCTTTGCCGCAAGCAAAATAGGTCTTTATAGTTTGACTCCTTCCTACATAAAGAAAAGAACTCCCTGGAGTAAAAAAGGCAACACACCTCTTACACGCTATTTTGCAGAACTTATGAGTTCTTTAGCAGATCTCAATTCTTATCAAATTACTATTGAGAATCAGAATTTTATCCCGCAACAGCACCAAAAGAGAAAAGATGACAAGCTTTTAACCATCATCACCCCTAATCACACTAGTGCCATGGGAGACTCTTATGCTTGGGCGAAGAGTTCTCCAAAATCACATATTCTTTTTGCTAAATCAAAAACTCTCTCGCCTATGAATTTTATGAATAAAAAATTTGCTCAAAGTGATGAAATTATTGCTATTGGTAGCGGCAATGTTCCCGCGATTCAGCAAGTTTTTACGGCCCTCAAACACAAAAGAGGAACTGTTTTTTGGAATTTCCCCCAAGGTTTTGTCACTGAAAGTCTAGGAGGACCTATTATTGGTGCCAATAAAAATTTTGAAAAAAAATTAATTTTAGAACTCATGGATAAAGGATATAAAGTTCAAGTTATTCCTACTGTCATAAAAATGATGCCAACTTTTTTTTCTACCCCTAAGCAGCTAAAAAGTTCTGCCTATAAAAAGATTCATCTTAAATTCCTTCCTCCTCTGTCTCCTTCTTTTGTAGAAGAACTCTCACGCCAAGAAGTTCTGGGAAATTACCTCCGGGACCTATGGATAGACCATGCACAAAAAGAACTCACTCTTCAGGAAATGGAAGAGAGGATTGAAAGCTATTTAGGTATGTAAAATTTTTCTTATTTGTAAAAATTTTTTTTTATCTGGTAGAGTTAAATGGTCTGCAACCAAAAGAGAGGCCATTTTTGAAATTATTAATACTCTTGCCTTTATTCCTTTCAACTTTCATTATCCAAGCAAAAACATTCACTATTACAAACCGCTACTATCGCCCCAGCTCAAATGCTTATATCATTAGCGATTACATCGATAATATTTATGACGACCTAGAGGATAGCGTCAACAACTCCATGATTTCCGTCGATACTTCTATCTATCTTAAAGGAGTCTCTGAATCCACTGCTCTGGCCAGCAAAGGACTTTCCGCCAGTTACGCCAACGACTTTGACCTTTTTATTCTCATGGGGGCCGTAGGAGCGGCAGCAGATTTAGGAAGCTACTCCTTAAATGATGCCATTAGCGGTGATGTTAATTCAGACAGAATCAACGGTGTAGGCGTTGCCACAGCAGCAACTTTTGGGCTCAACTTAAATTTTTTTCCACTTCCAACTTTTGCAAAACGCTTTAAACTCTATGCCAGCTTTATGAAAACAGACCTCGACTTTGACGATTTTAGTACAAAAATTGAGCATATGGCCCTTTTTGTTCAATACAGACTGATTGAAGAAGAAAACATCGGCAGCTCTTATCTTCTCAACTGGGGCGGAGTAGACGTCACCCTAGGATTAGAAAAAACAACTCTTGATCTCAACTATTCTAAGGCCTTAGTAAAAAGCCTCACTCAATTATCAGAGACACCTCTTGGAACGGCCAATTTTACAGGGACTTACTCGGGAACGCCCTCGGCTTCACTGGAAAGTTCTATTACCTCAATTCCTGTTGAAATTTCTACGAGTGTCCGATTTCTCTATTTTCTCTCTCTTTATGGAGGACTTGGTTTTGACCTTGTATCAGGTGAAACAACGGCCAGTTCAAACGCCACAGGATCTATTTCCATGACTGATGATGGTGGAATTATTAATGATGGAGATGTCAGCGCCACACCAAATTTTAGCTTAGGCCAATCAGGGAAACCGAGTAGCACAAACTCACGCTTTTTTGGAGGTCTTCAAATCAATGGTCCTCTTTTATCTGTTTTTATGCAATACAATGAAGTTTTTGGGGGAGTAAAAGGGGCGGCCGTAGGGGTTAAAGTGCGCTGGTAGAAATATTGATATTACTGGCAATACTTATCAAGAGAAGACTTCATCTTTTCAAGAAAAGATCTTTTAGACAAATCAGTTTCTAGAGCAGAATTCATGATAGAAATTAGCTCCTCATCATTATCTAATACTTCTCTGAATGAACCAATTTCCTTCCAACTGAATCCATCTTTAAACGCTTCGCCTGTTTCTTTATTGTCAAAGAGATAAAGCATAAGAGTTGAAGCAAGCGAATAAGAAAGACCTTTTGATACTCTCTCTTCGGAAATATTCCCAAACATCACAGACCATTCTTTTTTCTCGGGAGGACACGTTCCCTTATTAGAAGCTCCTAAACTACAAGCACCTATACCTGACACAACATCATGAAGACCAAGATCAATAAGTTTACACTGCCCTTCTTTATCCCTCATTATATTATCTGGTTTAAGATCCGAGACCCCTATTCCTATTTTTGTCATTAATTCTAAAAGGGCCGGAATGCATCCTTTATAAAAGCAGATGGCCTCTCGTGCCGTTTTGTTTTTTTCCACAGGAAGAAGCTCCTCCATAACAAGATGCCATCCATCTACTGCTCTAATTTTAGGAAGACCTTTGTTTGCCTCAGGACTCAAAAGATCTCTTTTTGACTCTATTAAGTTCCAAACATTGACCTCTTCTTGAATTTCTCCTCCATAGGTTGCTTCTTTTTTCAAAGGAGTAAGATTTTTATTGTTTGCTCTCACTTTCGGGCATCTAAAGGTATGTTTATAAACTCCCTTTCCAAGAAGTGCTTCTCTTTGCGACAAGGCAAAGACGGAAGAATAAGATGATTTTCCCCGCATAAAAGTAATTTTTTTAGATCCAAGAGAGCAATGAAAAGAAGAATCTTTCCACAACCATCTATCCCAGCTTTCTCTTGCTACATTTTGGACAATACAGCGCTGTAATTGGGCCCGTTCATGAACAGAAAAAGAAGACCCTTTTTCCATATCACTTAAAAGCAATTCTAAATCTGCTACATAAGGAGAAATACCTTCCCCGCATTGTTCTTTATCTACCTTCTTTTTAGACCAATAATAGGCCACGTTGCTCAAAATCATCTCCCAAGAAGTTAAATAAGTTTTTCGCGAATCTTTTTTATCCAATAAACAACCAATTCCCACTTGATTGGCATCATCAAAAAGTTCTTTAAGATGAGAAAAAATAGATGACTCTTCAATCCAAGGAAAGTATTGATTAAAATAATTTTTAATATGAATGGGAACGTCTGTATTTGACGAATAGCGCTTCTTTAATTGGGCCAATTCGCTTTTAACTTCTTTTTGAGGATCTAAATATTGACCAGGATTCCACCAACCACTTTCAATTTTATAACACTGCTCAGAGGAGCTTGTTTTTCTTATAATAATTGCTTGGATTTTAAATGAAGAAATAAAGATAACAACAAAAAGAAGAAGTTGAATTCTCATTTCATCCTTTTTTAAGGCCTCTGAAACCTTGCTTGCAAGAGTGCAACAATCATACAAACATAAGTGTACCAGAGAAAAGGAATTAATTCCAAAGATGAAAGAGCAAAGATTGAGGCCATATAGATACCATTGTCTGACCAAGGAATCATCACGGAAGTCAATGTTCCTCCAATCTCAGTATTGCGCGAAAGATTCTTGCGCGAAACACTCAAGCGATCATAACTACTGGCAAGAAGGCGCGGAGTAAGGATAAGAGAGACATACATGGCACAACCAAAAAAGTTTCCTAAAAGACCGCTGACAAAAGTCATGAAAGTCAACATCGTCGGCCCCTGAATCTTTTTTTCTGCCAAAAGTGTAAAGATTTTCAAGGCACCTAGCTTCTCTAAAACACCACCAAGACCCAGTCCAAAGAGAATCACTAAAATTGACTCCAACATATCTTTAATGCCTCCTCTATTGAGAAGACGGTTGAGAGAGTCGTCACCTGTATCGATTTGTAAACCTGAATAAAAAGAAGTCAGAGAATCTTGCAAACTATTATCTTGCATAAAAGAAGACCAAAGAAGCCCTAACGTGGCCCCAAACAGAATTGATGGCAGTGAGGGAATTCGAAGCATAAGGGCCCCAATAACGAGAACTGGTGGCACAAAATTAAAAACTGAAAGATGAAAATGATTTTCTATCCCTAAAAGAAGCGACGAGACAGAATCCATATTTGTTTCTACTTGAGAAGAAGTCACAAAACCCGCCACTAAAAAGAAAATCGCTGTAATTGTATAGCTAATAATATCTTGGCGAAGCATAAATTTAATATGATCCAGCAGAGGAACTTCACTCATAGAAGAGGCCAAAATAGTGCTATCAGAAAGTGGTGAAATTTTATCGCCAAAATAGGCCCCCGACAAAATGGCCCCAGCGACGAGAGGTGGATGAATACCAAGCCCATGCCCAATTCCCATCAACGCAATCCCAGCGGTCCCCACTGTTCCCCAGCTCGTTCCTGTGGCAATGGACGTAATGGAACAAAGAATAAGAGCTGAAAAAAGAAAAATAGAAGGGTGGATAATTTTTAATCCGTAATAGACAAGAGAAGGAACGATTCCTCCCGAGATCCACGTTCCAATAAGAGCACCTACAGCTAAAAGAATAAGAACAGATTCCATTCCCTTGGAAATACCCTGGACGTAACTTAGTTCTAATTCTTTATAAGAAAGCTTTAAAAAGAGAACACCAAATGTAAAAGACCAAATGGAGACGGCCAAAAGCGCTACTTGAACGGGGGCCCCTAAAAGATAGATAAAAGAAAAAATAAGAACAACGAAAATAGCAAAATAAAGAGCAAATATTGAGGGATGAAGAGGTTGATTTTTTTTCATCATACGTCGTTAACTCACTTTACTGTTTTTTTCCATATCTCTTTTAAAACTCTCAATTTTATGAGAGAAGATTTGCCTCAATAATTTTCAATGTTACCTCCAAGGACTGTTAATTTATGAACAATAGATGGATCATCTCTTTTGCTTTTCTCACACTCAATTTTGTCATCAATAATATTTCCTTGGCCCATGACTACATTCCCAATCTAAGCGCCCCCGGAGATAAAGACTATTTTGTCATCAAAGGAGATGATGAAAACTATATTTTCAGCGAAGACAGTCGATCCTTTATGCCAAAGGCCATCAGCGTCACTCAAAGACTCAAGAAATTTTATGAAAAAAGCTTTAACTTTAAGCTAGATGAAGAAAATCAACTTCTTTTTCTCTCCGATGAAAATCAAACCCCTAATGCTATGGCCACCGTCATTCCTCATAATATAAATGCTTATTACAACGGCGGTCCTTTTATGATGGATTACATGAGCATGAACTCATGGGGAATGGGGATTCTCATTCACGAAATGGCCCACCTCTACCAAATGAACCCAAAACAAGATGTTGGAATGGTCACCAAGAAAATTTTCGGCAATCATCCTTTTTTTGTTTGGCCAATTATTCCTCTTCCCGTTTTCCCTGCACCTAATATTGCTCTTCCTACCTTTATTGTTGAAGGAAATGCAGTCTACAATGAATCTCTCTTTGGCAACGGAGGCCGTCTCTTTTCTGGTTATAGTCGTGCCCTCATGAATATTTTGGCCTTAAAAAACAACCGCATTAATCCGACAACTCTCACTAATAATCATCAAATTTTTCCCTTCAGAGAAGAAAAATATTTAGTGGGTGGTTTTTTCAATCTCTATTTGGCCGAAAAATACGGTCTTCATAAAGTCAATGAATTCTTCTATGCCCACGCTACTCACTACTTTAATCCCTTGAGATTAAATTCCACTTATGAAAATCATTTTGGCAGTGATTACGAAAAAGAAATCTACCACTTCGCTGAAAAAATGAAAGAACAGGCCATTGGATTTCAGTCTCTCGATGCTCCTGTTTTAAAAGAAGTTCTCACACATCATCCTTTCAATCGCTATGTTAACGAACAAAACAAAAGCGAGCATGTTTATTTTTTAAGCTCTCTCAATCGAGCATCGCCCCTAACTCTCTTTGAACTCGACATAAAGAAAAAAGAACTTCGAGGGAAAAGAACATCGCTAAAAGGTGGACGTGTTTTTAAAAGAGAGGATGGACGTTTTATTTCTAGTAGCTTTCATCAGACAAGTCAGAAACAACACAGCATCGGTCTTTTTAATGAAAAAGGACGATTTATTGAAGAAAGTCGCGGGAAAGCTTTTACTGATATTCAAGGAGGGCATCAAGCTTACTTTGATGTAAAATCCTCTTTTTTTGACTTCAATCTCTATAAAGATGGATCTTTTTATACAACAGCAAACTCTTCTGCGAAGCTAGATAAAAGGGGAAACATCTATTACTTCAAACAAAATAAAAAAGAGCGCTCTCTTTATAAAAACAAAACAAAGCTTTTTTCTTTTCAGGGATTTTATTCTTTTATCACCGATATTCGCGAAGAAGAAAGGCAGCTCTACTTTATTGCTAACTCGCAATTTGGCTCTACTCTTTACCGTTATGATATAGACACAAATCAAATCTCTCGCCCTCTTGCCTCAGACGCTATCATTGATGCTGTGGCCCTCAAAAATGGTGAGTTTTTAGTCGCTGAGATCTCAGAGAACGGTTATCAATATAAGCTGGCAAAAGCATCTCAAGAACGCAAGATTTCTTGGCCTTATAATGTTCGCTATGACTTTGAAAAAGAAGACTCTTTTCATCTCTTCGATAATCTTCGAGAAGAAAAGAACTCTCTTCCTGAAAAAAAATACTCCCCTCTCCTTGATTTAAAATATGAAAAATGGTCTTTTAATTATATAAATTCTACTTCAAGTGGCACAACAACAACCGCAGACATTAACTTTGTTGATCCTCTCATCAGCAACTCTCTTTCTCTTCAATATGCTCACACCAGTGCAGATGATGAAGATCGCTTTAAAATTGCCTATAATAATTTTGTCTATCCCATCAGTTTTTTAATCAATCACGAATACAAAAAAAGACCACTTTATACTTCTAATAATTCGGTGGCCCTTCTCACCTATCCTTTCTATCAAAAAAATGATTCTACTTTTGGACCAAAATTGGGATATTTTTACGATTCAAAAGATTACACCAATGGAAATAAGGAGAGTGAGGGGCAAATCTATGCTTCACTAAACCTTAATTATCATAAAAGTTATCCTCTAAATTTATACTCCTATAATAGCACTAAATCTGCCGTAGAATTTCTTCAACGAAAAAGAGGAAATGATTTCAACCTTTATGCTTCAGGTGAATTCAACTTTCTCACCCATAATTACTTTACCTATGAAACCAATTACACATGGGCAAAGTCAGGACAATTTGATCTAGGAGAAAATCTTCTCAATCATCAAAATTCTATTCCCTATATTGGAAAAAAAATCTACGCCTATCGTTTTTCTCAAGAAAATCCTCTTATCCAAGGAGGGCGCATTGGATTGCAGGCCCGCTCTGTTTTTGATACTCATCTCTACTTTAGTGTTTTTCCTTTTTCATTACACCGCCTATCTCCTTCTCTCTTCTGGACACAACTCAATTACAATATTGATGAACTCAACATTAAAAAAAGCTATCATCAATATGGTGTCGGTCTTGATTTTAATATCCTGGCCTTCCATTTACACGATATTACAATTGGAATGAACTGGATTAAAAACCAAGATGATGGAGAGCAGACTGTTCAGTTTCAATTAAAACTCTAGCTAAAACTCTAAAGAACAAAGAGTCTCTACATGGGCCGTTTGGGGAAACATATCAAAGGGTTTAACTTTTTTGATGGTAAACGGCCTTTTCTTTTCTTCACACATTTTTTTTAGCATGCTCACATCGCGAGCGAGTGTTGCAGGATTACAAGAGATATAAACCATTTTTTTGATTTTATGAGAACGAGCAATAAACTGAACCATTTTTTTATCAAGCCCTTTTCTTGGAGGATTAACTACTAAAACAGTGGCCTTCTCTGCCAAATAATCACACTCCTCTGCTTTGCCGCAAATAAATTCACAATTTTGAACAGCATTGAGACGTGCATTTTCTCGCGCATTATTAATGGCCTGTTCAATAATTTCTACGCCGTAAACCTTTGAAACTTTCTCCGCCAAGAGAAGTGAAATTGTACCAATGCCGCAAAAAGCATCAAAGACAACATCGCTTTTCTGTAGATTCAAATCCTCTATCAGTTCACTATAAATGAGTTCTGCCTGAAGTCGATTGACTTGAAAAAAAGATTCACACGATAAAGAAAAATCTTTATCTAGCACTCTCTCTTGAATAACTTTTTGTCCGCCTACATGATGAAAATTTGAAGAAAAAACAGCATTATAATCGCTCTCATTATGATTATAAAAAAGACCTGCAATAACATTCTCTTTCTTTAAAGCACTCCATAGCCGATGAAGTATTTCTTTTACTTCAATATAAGAATCACGGCCCACTAGACAAACAAGTACTTTTTTTTCTTTTTCTGATGTTCTTAAATGAAGATGTTTAAGATGGGATACTTTATCCTCTGGCCATATATTCTGTAAAAGTGTTTTAATTTTTTTAAAAGCATCATCTCCTATTTGTTGATGAATAAGGCAGCTTGCAATATCTACAACGTCATTACTGTTTTGCCTAAAAGGGCCAATAACCATTTTTTGTTCACGCGATAAAGAAATAGGAAGCTGAACTTTATTGCGATACTGATGAAAAAGAGGTGATGCCCCTATAGCATCTAGAGAAATAGTTAATTTTTTTTCATGAAATGAATTTCTCACCATTTCTTCTTTCAAATGATGTTGTCCTTCTTTTGTCATATGCATCAACTGGCATCCACCACAACGACCATAATAAGAACAAGCTATCTCTTCTGCTCTTACGCGGTAAGAAGAAACTGATTCTTTTTCAAGAGAAAGCGATTTTCCAATAAGATAGTCATAAGATGTCTTAATAATTTCCACATCGTGAACTTCTCCCATCAAAGCATTCTTGATGAAAATTTTTCTCTCAAATGCTTCACCTTTCCCTTCTCCATGGGGACCAAAAGAAGTTATTTTTACTTTTATATTTTTGCCTACTAAACAATCTTTCATGAATTAACCCTCAGCTTTCTTTTTATTTATCCGATTACAGATAAGCGATAACAAAGTTTTTAGTAATTTCCCATCAAGGAATGGTTGGTTTTATGAAAAGGTCTTTTTTTATTCTCCTATACTTCTTCTATACTCTCTCCATAAAAGGCATGGCCGCTGGCGGAAAGTTTTTTGATTATCCAGAATTTGTTCCCGCCCAAAAAACAGATGAAAATTATTTATCAGAGCAGGAGCTAGAAAGCATGGCCAGTAGCTCTTCATCAAGAGGAACATCAACTCCTCCTCCCGCAGCGCCCCCTCCTGCAAGCACAGGTGGAATGATGGGTGGTATGGGAATGATGGGGATGGGAATGGGAATGGGGATGATGGGCGGCGGAGGTGGAGGAACCGGTGGATCTTCCAGTTACAGCAGCAAAATCGCTCTTTGCCAGCGTATTTGGGGGAATAGCTTTAAACAAGATTTAAAGGCCGGAAGGCATACCGATCTCTTTACTAAATCCTCCTATAAAGCAGCATGGAATAAACTCGTGGATATGAGTTATCGCGATATCGATAGAGAAATGAAAGCTCTTTTTAAAAAATTTGACGAAGATGTGCAAAAGAATATTCAAAGTTTAGGCAGTTACAATAATACACAAGATGATCATACTTTTAAGACAAATTCATACGGGAAACTCGGCGATTTGAGTTTTTCTTGGTCTATGAAAATGGTGGATTTTTTTTATTTTTCAAGAAAGTGTGCCGCTTTTCATGCCCTTCTTCATTATGATCCAGACGTTGTTGGCGGACAAGTCAAAACTTCTCAAGGCGCTATGCTCATGATGATGAGTGGAGGCATGGGAGGTGGCATGGGTGGGATGGGAGGGATGGGCGGCGGCGCCTCTGGTGGCATGGGCGGAATGAACTCCATGATGCAAATGATGATGATGAGTGGGGGAATGAAATGTATTTCTCACGCAGAGACGCAAAGTTACGGCAAATGCGAAAGCTTAATTTCCACCATGGATCGCTTTATTTTAGTGGAGATGGGAGTCGATCAAGGAACAAATCTCTATATGCAAGATGGTCAAATTAAAGCAGATCTTTCTGCTCAAAAGGCCAACCATGAAGACCCTACTGTTTATTTAGAAAATTTAAAATCGCAAGTTCAACGACAATCTCATGCTGCCATGGCCAAAGCAGGTGCAAAGCTTGCTAAAGCAGGATCCCTTCAGGCCGTCATCCGAAGCTATCCAAGTCGAAAAACTCTTGTTAACTATTGCACGGGAAAAGTTGCAAAATATGATGAAGCAGAAAAAGAATTAGAAATAGCTCTTGAAAAAATTGATCAAGTTGAAAAGGCCTACTTTAATGCAATAGCAAACTATTATACTAATCTTAAGAACGCAATACGTACAAATACTAGCACCAACATACAACCAATGCAGTCTGTTAACCCTCCTTCAACCTCAACGACAAGATTACAAGCATCTCAACGAGAAAATACTATCGAAAGTAGTTGGAACGCAGCGTCCGTAAATTCTCCCAGTGCCTCAGAACTTGATGAAAACTTTCAAAACTATATTAATATTAGCACTATTCAATTATGTGATGAATCCATGGACGAAGTAGGAGAAGATGTCTTCTTGCCTAGTGAAAATAAACAAGTGAAAAATATTGCTAATATGATTTCTATGCAAAGCGGGATTGAAGGCGCCACTCAGGCCGCCGCCGGTGGAATGCTTCTCAGTCAGGCCAACAAGATTGATGATACTATCGATGATTTAAAGAAAAAAACATCAAAAGAAAAAAGTGCGGCGCTAGGAAAAAAGAAAGACGAAAAAGTAGAACTCTGTAAAGAATTTCCTAATGATCCTAAATGTACCAGCGAAGAACTCAAAGAACTGGCCCTTAAAGAACAAACATTTTCTGTCGGAGGAGGTTTTGGCAATACCAGTATTGGATCAAGTGGATCTGATGAAAATGGAAAAAATTCCGCCGCTGGAAATTCAAAAAATAACAGTGGAAAACTAGGCGACTACTCTTCAGGTGTTGGCTCTAACTATGTAGATAAAGGTGAAGGAGATATCGAGGGACAAACGGGAATGGGTGCCAGTGTAAAAGGTGGCGGTGTTGGTGGCGGCGGAGGTGGCGGAGCTGGAGCTGGCGGAGTTGGATCTCCTGGAATTGGCGATGCTCCTGGAAGTGATAAAGCACCACCTCCTAACAATGCTCCTGGAAGCAGTGAAGTTCTCTACAAAGGGGGCGGAGGTGCTGGCGTGACTTATGGTGGCGCCAATAATGGAAATCAAAACAATACTCCTGATAACCCTTATAAAGATTTTTTTGATCAGAATAAAAAACAAGGACCACAAGATCCTAATGTTCTCAACTACCAAGGAGCGGGAAAAGATATTGGTTCTGCCAAGAATCAAATTTTCCAAATGGTAGAAAAAGCAATGCAGAGAGCAAATAGTCAAGGAAGGTTATTAGAATATGTGGCCGAATAAAATTATTACTTTTTTTCTTTCATTTATCCTCTTTTCTACTCAGGTCTTGGCCGATTATGATGGAGGTGAATCTTCTTCTAATGAAAAGCAAGATGTTGTGGAACTTCGAGAGTTTGAAGAAGATACAAATGATCGCGTTACAACGGCGTTAAATTATATTCTCATTATTTCTGTCAGTCTTGTTGGTGTGGCCTATGCGGCCGGTTGTCTTGTTAATGTAGACTCTATTTTAAGTGGTAAAGGCGGAGTCTCTCTTGGTGGTCTCACAAAAATGTTTGGAGGAGCATCCAGCACTCTTTCAGAGGTAACCAAAGAAGATGGTGGAGCTGAAAAAGAAGCTAAGGGAAAAGAAGAAAAAAAAGGAAAAAAAGGCAACACACTTCGCAATAAAAAAGTTTTTTCTGCTACCCTCTTTCTCATTACAAGTTTGATGTATTTTGGAACAGAGATCTATACTTTCGTCAAATACAAACATGTGGCCACTGATAGTATGACGGTGAATAAATATGGTGAATATGATGCTCAGATTGAACAAATCGGTAAACTTAAAGTAAAGATTCAAGAATATAAAAAAGTTACAGACAATAAAAGAAAAATCATGATTGCGGCCTTCTCGGCCTACACCCTTTCGGCCGTTCTTGGCTATATTGAAAGTGTTCTGTACACGATCTCTCTTGTAAAACCAGAACTAAAACCAAAAATAAGACCTTACACCGTTTTCAAGTGTGGTAGCAAAACATCACGCGGTAGTAGTAAAGAAACAGATGTTTCAATTCCTCCTGTAACATCTCATTTTATTAAAAAATTTATGAAAGCACTGGATATTCCCGAGGCCTATGCTCTTGATACTGTGACAGATGCAGCAAAAAATGCTGTTAATGACAATGATAGTGGGAAAGAAGAAGAAGAAAAAGCAAAAGAAAGTTCTTCTTCAGATTTAGGAGAAGATGAGCTTGAACAAAAAGATTTATCGCAGCCTATTGCTTTTGGTAAAATTATTGGGATGGGTGGCGCTGCTCTTCTAGGGCTTGCTGCTGGCTATTTACTCTTCAAAAATAAAATATTTTCTAAAGTGATGGGACTACCCTATACTCGATCTATTTTCTTTAGCGTTGTGGCCGCTCTTGTAGGTGTTATGGCCTTTAAACTTATTCCTTCACAAATTAAAAGACTTAATGAAAGAATTGATTATCTCCGCAAGATGGAAAAGATGCTTGCTCGAAGACGCGACGTTGCTGCTTTTCAAAGTAGTTTTACGGAACTTGAAGAATACAGCTATATTCCTCCCAGTGCCGCACAGGCCGAAAAAAATGCTCTCAATTCTGTGAAAACAAAAAAGATATGTATTAAGCGAGTTAGTTCAGGGAGAGTAGAAATTGATTCAAAATGCACTTGTTTAAAAGATAATAGCTGTAACAATAAAATGATTACCAATAAGTCTCTTGATTACAATCTTGGACAAGGAACATCTTCTTTAAATAGTGCCTCTATGTTAACAGCATCAACTCAAAACTCTCTTTATAATGGAAATTTTAATCAAGCATCAACTTCAGCGGGAATGCTTGGCCGATTTGCCGCAAAACTCAATAAATTAAAGAAAGAAGGACAAAAAGAAGTTAATAGCGAAAGAAAAAAAGGAGGACTCTCTCCTCTCAATTACAATGAGCTAGAGCAAAAAATGAAAGCAAAGCTCCTCAAAAACACAAAAGACAGCGTCATGAAGGCCGGAATGACAAATTCTGATCTTGAAAAGATGGGAGGAGAACTTCTTGGTGACAAAGTAAAAAAAGACGAAGAAGCGAAGAAAGAAAATGATTCAGTGGAAGAAAAAGCACCTCTTCAATCAAGTGGCAATCTAAAGATCGGCGAAGAGGAAATAGATGCTGAAGAGATAGGAGATGATTTTAACTTTGACTTTGGGCTTGCTGAAGATAGCGACGATAATAGTGGAAATAATGATCCTGGGATTGAGGAAATTGAGTCCTCCATTCAAAACGGTCTAATTGAAGACACAACTCAAGATATTCAATTGGATAGTGGGAAGAATATTTTTAACATGATCACATCTCGCTATTTTCAATCTGCCTATCCTAAGTTTTTCAAAAAAAAGTAGATAAAAAAAATATGCTACTTAATTTTAAATTGCCTATGGTTGGCCTCATCTTCTACAATAAAAACTATCCTTTCATAAAAAACGAGATTTATTGATGATAAAAGAAATTCTTCCTCTTCTTATCTTAATCCCTGCTCTCTTTTTCCCCTTATCCGTACATTCAAAAGAGACCTCTCTTCATTTTATTCATTTTAACGATCTCTACCAGCTCCATACGGGACCTCGCTCTAACGGTCTTCCGGGAATTAAGCAGGCCATTGATATCATCAAAAAAGAAAAGAACAATGCCATTGCTAGTTTTGGAGGGGACCTTTTTCCAAGCTATGTTGATTTATTGACATTAAGCTGTCCAAAAACTATTGAATTTTTCAACCAACTCTCTCTTGATTTTGCTGTTTTTGGCAATCATGAATTTGATGAAGGAACTTCGCCTCTTGTTGAATGCCTAAAAAAATCAAAACATACTTGGCTGGCAGGTAATATTAAGGATTCAAAGAACAGAGATCTTTTTAAAAAAAAATATGTCATTAAAGAAATCTCAGGTATTAAAGTTGGTTTTTTCTCCGTGCTGACAAAAGACACAAAAGATCTTTCTAACTCAGAGGATTTATCATTTGAAGATGAAACCTCTTTTGCTGAGCGAACTGTAAAAGCACTTAAAAACAAAGGTGCTCAATTTATTGTTGCCTATACTCATCAAGAAGTAAGAGAAGATGTTTTACTGGCGAGAAGTGTTCCCGATATCAACCTCATCTTAGGAGGACACGATCATACTGCTGTCATAAAAGAAATTGGGTCAACTCTGGTTGTGAAGGCCGGTGTTGATGGAGAATATATTGGTCTTGTTACGGCAAACCTAAAGAAAAAAGAAAAAAAAGTTTCTTTTTCTCACTGGGAGTCTTCTTTAGTTTCAACAAAAAAATTCTCTCCTGACAAAGATTTGCATGAAAAAATGAATCAATACCTCGTCAATAATAAAGGTAAGCTCTACGATACTATTCTTACGATTATGGATAGTTTTGATACCCTCTCTAGTCTAGTGCGTTTCAAAGAATCTCGCTTTGCTAGTTTTATCGCCGATACTTTTCGCGATTATTATCAAGCAGATATCGCGATGATTAATGGTGGTGCCATACGAGGAAATAAAAAATATTCTTCTCCTGTCTCTATCTCTAAGGCCATGATTTCTCAAGAGCTACCCTTTGTGAACAGAGTTATTCTCACAAAGATAAAAGGAAAAAACTTAAAAAGTCTTTTTAAAAGTATCTTTAATGAATATATTCACAAAGAAAATCCTATGTTTCCTCATCTCTCTGGCCTCACACTAGAATACAAAAAAAATAAAGAATTAATAGAAATTCAATCCATTAAAATGATGAATGGTGAAAAGATTCAACCAGAAAAAGATTACACTTTTGCTCTAACAGATTATCTTTTTAACGGAGGAGATAATTTCCCGGCGCAATATCTATCAGCAGCTTCTTCAAAAAAAGAACCTCTTATTATCTCAGAGGTTGTCTTGCACTACATCAAAAAGCAGTCACAAGATAAAATATCCCTTCCACCACTTGGTCGTCATAAACACTAAAAATATTTATCTAAATGCTCTTCTAGTCTTTTAAAATCATTTTCTATTTCTGGATTTTTCATTACATCATGACAAACAAAAGTTTCAATGGGTGTCATTCCAAAAAATCGATATACCATATGTTGTGGGAACCAGAGATCATCAACACTTTTCCCTCTAAAGAGATATTCACTTTCATTATTAAAGGCCTCTTTAGGTGCATTAAAGGTCAAAGAAAGCATATATTTTTTCCTATTTAAAACACCTCCTCCGCCATAATTTTTTTTAGGATCTGGTGTTGATCGACCATCTCCGTGACAAAAAAGACCTTTCGTTCCAGCAGAGGAAACTTCATCAATATATTTTTTGGCCATCCAGGGAACTCCCATCCAGTGAACGGGTGATTGAAGAATAATAACATCGGCCCACAAATGTTTTTTCACCTCATCATCTATCTTGTATTCTTTTGAGACAAGAGAATGTTCCAGCTCATACTTTTTACTTTTTAACTTTGCTTCCATTTTTTCAATCAATGATCTTGTTAACTTCCCTTCCGAAAAAGAATAGGTCTGATGAGCATTGATAATGAGAACATTTTTCATTTTTCTCCCCCATTTTCTTTCTTAAACTACCTGAGTTCAGAATTAAATATCCCTCCTAGATAGTATCCACGCCTCAGTTTGGTAGAAACGAGAAGTTCAAGTGGACAAAGAAGCTAGGAGCGAGTCGTATTTCCTATACGTCGCAGCGACTAGCGACTGTAGGAGACGAAGAAATTCGACGTTTATCCCGAACTGAGGTTAAACTGTAGCGTTCCGTAGACATAATCAAAAAGATCCTCTTCGTCATACCAGCCAGAGAAATCTTTGCTACCCTCTTCTCCCCAGGAGTTACGCACATAAACCAAACATCGCTTATTTTTTTCATCAAACTTTCTTGCAATCCCAAGGACCATGTGACCACCTTGCTGTTTTGATTGCTTTTTCCCCGTCTCTTGAAAATTCATAAAATCACCTGAAAAAATAAAAAGAGAAATTGGTTGTTTTTGTTTTGAAGCAAACTGCATCTCTTTGATAAATTTTTCTCGTCCTTCTTCTGAATCAGGATGGATTTCTTCATGTGACGGTTCTCCTAGAGAACTAAAGAAACCAGGTGCTATATTTGAGTTTTCTCCTCCTATCCTTTTCTTTTCACAATCTCCCACAGAATTAACTTTTTTAATAAATTCCTCAACACTGTTGCTTCCTTCCATTAATGTTGTTAACAATTCATCTAAATGTTCACTCTTTTTTAATTCCTGTTTATCAATAACTTTAACTTTATTTCCCTCATTCTCTTTTTCTAATAGAGGAAGTAACTCGTCAACAACTTGCATTCTTTGTTGATTCAGCTCCATGACAAAACTACATCCATCAACTCTTTTTTTGCGATGGCCTCTTTTCTGCAAGGCCTTCTCATCATATTTTTTTACAAATTTTTTGTTTTCTCTAAAAAGATCTCTCAGCTGCCTCTCTGTTAATCTACTCTTAACTTCAAGCATATCTCGATCGAGACAAACACCTCTTTTTTGAATTTCCTTTAGATTTTTCATCACTTCCTCAGCACTCGCTCCTCGATTATAAGAGCGCGAGCAAACCATATCTAAGCTAGAGAGACCAAAAAATCTCAAATAAGAATATTTTTTGGCCAGAGGCCCTCTCAATAAGTCAGCACTGGCATAACTCCAGCAATTACTCAGTTCTCCTTGATCTTTAACGGCGGGGTATAATTTTCTTAAATCAAATGATGAACAAGATTCTTTATCAGTCTTTTCTTGTGATTTATTTATGCGGGGATGAGCAAACTCTCTTTTTACTTTCTTCTTCCCCTCTGCTTCAAACAAGGCATCAAGCTGATGAGATGGAATTTCTAATTTCTCGTAGACATCTAATTCTTCTCTCTCTAAATCAAGAGGATTTTTAAGGACTAAATTGGCCTGAAGAGAAAAAGAAAGAATTGTAATAAAAAGTATCTTCATTACAAAATTTTAAACTCAAAAAGATAAAGAGTTAATAAAAAAATCTTATAATTTTCTCATCTTCAACTTATTTCATCAACGGCCACAGCATAATCAGGATCTTCATCTTTATTAATTTCAATGACAACTCCTGCTTTATCTAAAATTTTGCGACAGTCTTTACTTAAATGACGAAACCTAATTGTTTTGCCAATCTTGCTATAGCGATCTGCTAGTTTCTGAATGGTATCGATCCCACTATGATCAAAAACTCTTGACTCTTTAAAATCAACAATGCTCTCAAGAGGATCTTTTTGGGGTTCAAATTTTTCTAAAAAATGGGTTGTGGAAGCAAAGAAAAGTGGTCCTATTATGTCATAATGCTTAACCCCGTCTTTATCCATGTAGGTCTTGGCCCTAATTCGAACAGCATTTTCCCACGCAAAAATCAGCGCAGCAACAATAACCCCTGCAATAACCCCAATGGCCAAATCAAAGAGAACAGTTAAGAGTGTCACTAAAAGAATAACCAGAAAATCAGACTTTGGAATTTTTTTCCAAATTTTAAAACTGGCCCATTCAAAGGTGCCAATACAGACCATAAACATGACTCCTACTAAGGCCGCAACGGGAACTCTTTCGATGAGAGTTGAGCCAAAAAGAATAAATAATAAAAGAGAAGTGGCCGCCATGATGCCTGAGACACGGCTTCTTCCGCCTGAAGTGACATTGATAATACTCTGCCCTATCATGGCACATCCGCCCATTCCTCCAAAAAATCCTGTTACAATATTGGAAGCTCCTTGAGCAACGCACTCTTTGTTTCCGCTTCCGCGGGTCTCGGTGAGTTCATCAATTAAAGTTAAGGTCAGAAGCGATTCAATAAGGCCAACTCCGGCCAAGATTAAAGAATAAGGAAATATAATTTTTAATGTTTCGAAATTAAAGGGAACACTAGGAAAATGAAAAGAAGGAAAACCTCCTTTGATGGAGGCCAAATCTCCTACACTTTTTGTGTCAATATCAAACCCTAAAACAATGGCAGTTACCACAAGGATTCCAGCGAGGGGTGCGGGAAATGATTTTGTTATCTTTGGCAAAAAATAAATTACCAGCATAGCGAGAGCGATAAGGGCCAACATGGTATAAAGAGCAGAATCAGCAATCCAGTTAAGTTCACCCGATGCAGACTTCTCTTTAAACTGGCCAAATTGGGCCAAGAAAATCACAATAGCAAGACCATTTACAAAACCATAAATCACAGGTTGTGGTACTAAACGAATAAATTTTCCCAGCCTAAAGATTCCAAAAATAATCTGTAAAATTCCCATTAAAACAACGGTGGCAAATAAATATTCAACACCATGTTGCATCACAAGTGAGGCCATCACAACAGCGAGCGCCCCTGTGGCACCAGAAATCATGCCTGGGCGGCCCCCGAAGAGCGAGGTAATGAGACAAACAATAAAAGCGGCATAAAGACCTGTAAGCGGTGTAACGCCTGCAACAAAAGCAAAAGCAACAGCTTCTGGGACAAGGGCCAGAGCAACGGTTAGGCCTGAAAGAAGTTCATTTTTTAAATTAATATTTTTATAAGACGACAGATCAAAAATCATAAATACCACCATTTAAGCATCAAAATAAGAAAAAATCATAACATACCACATACCAGTAATCTTACTCTTTTACATTTAATCTCATGAAAAACAAAAAACGCATTGCGTTTATTTTTAGAGTGTGCTACAAATTCGGATTGTTCCGAACAAGAAGGATTTAATTTCATGGAGAATATAAATAAAAAAAATTTTCTCGGTCAAGTTTCACTTTATTTCTCTGAAATTGGTCTAAGTAAAACCTTTGGACTTATTTTTGGCCTCTTCTTATGGGAAAACAAAAATTTTGAGATGAAGGATATTATTAATGAAGTCAAAATAAGCAAGAGTACAGCGAGTGTTGAGCTACGAAAACTCATTCAATTTGGGGCCATTGAGAAATTTTATGAAATAGGTCAAAACGCCCAACTCTATCGGATAAAAAATAATATGTGGAGTGAAGTTTTGGCCCAGAAAAAAAATGAAATAGATAAATTACGATCTATTTTAAATGGAGTTGAGAAGAAAAAAATCAACAAAACCACAAGTCTTCAAGACATACAAAATTACTGTGATTTTATGGAAGAAGAACTTCCCTTGCTCTCACAAAAATATAAAAAATTTATCGAAAGAAGAAATAAAAAATGAAATTTAAAATAACAAAAAACACGATGTTCACAAGTGACTATATTGCTGAGCTTAAAAATCTATCCCAACTAGGAATTAATTCTTTCCAAGAAGTTGAGATGGATTTCATAAGAAAAAATCCAGAAATTATTCACGAGGATCAATATATGGCCCCCCTTAAAGATGCTTTCGAAAAAAATGATTGGAAAGAAATCGAGGAAGTGATGAAAGGAATGATTTCAAGTCATTTTAATATTGACTTATCTCAGTATCCAGCTGAAAAGTTGGCCTATTTTCAAAAAGCTTCTGTCTTAACTATCCAGGCCTTAAATGAAAACAATAAAACCATTGGATACACATCTTTTCTCTCTATTCCTGAATTTGAAAAGGGACAGTATAGAATTACAGCTTTGGCCGTTGATAATGAATATCGTCGCCAAGGGCTAGCGCAAAAACTTATAGAAAAAGGTTTTGAGAGGATAGAAAACCTCCAAGAAGTCTTTTTAAGCACAAGGCCCTCTAATGAGAAGGCAAAGAGTTTTTATTTAAAAAATGGCTTTTCTGAAGATGAAAATGAAATACAAATTGCAGGTCATACTTATAAAAAAAATCACTGGGTGCAGATGAGAAGAAAGTTTATGAAAAAAGATATTTCTAGAGACGAAATGAATTATTTAAACATGACGGAAATCAAGATGATTTGTCGAAGTTTGAAAATTCCATTTCAAATTCACATAGAAAAATTAAATGGTGAATTATCAAAGACTAGTGACATTGAAAGTAAAAGCTATCTTCTGGATAAAATTTACTTATTTTTAACAACTAAGAGAAAACCACTTCCCATCATTTATCGTTCTAAAATTATTTCCTTTGAACCATTTAAAGAAAAATATTCAGAAGATGACTTATTGCTGTTTAATGATTTTAAAAGCACAAATAAAGAACTTATTCAAAAACTACAAGATCTAACTCATCATAGATTTAAATTTGGCGCCATTGCTTTTCTTGAGGCCCACAAACTTTGGAGAGCAGGAAAAACGGTAAGTCTTAAAAAGTTTGCTAAAATCTGGGAAACTGCCATGACAGAGCATACAAAACCTCTGGAAGAATGGGCCTATTTAACAGACCTACAAAATGGTTTTGATAAGGATTCTTGGAAAAAACATAGAGTTGATGTGGCAGATAAATTAATGAAAAATATTTTAACTAAAGTAGATTAAGATGCTTGAAAACTTTCAAACGCCACATGATTTCATTCTTACAAAAGTAATAAAAGATGAAAATGCTTTAGAATATAAGGGATATTACCTTTTCACTGATCATTTCAACTTTATATTTCGCGAAGGTAAGAAAACACCAAAAAAAAGCGGTCAGTTCGTGACTTTCTGGCAAAGAGATGACGAAAGATCTCCCATTCGTCCCTTTGACTATCGTGACTCATTTGATTTTTTTATGATTTATGTGCAATCTCAGGATTCCTCGGGTCACTTTATTTTCCCTAAAGATATTCTTCTGAAAAAAAATATTATTTCAAAAGAAAAGATTGGTGGGAAGAGGGCCTTAAGAGTTTATCCTCCTTGGGATATGGCAACTAGTGCTCAAGCAAAAAAAACTCAAGCGTGGCAAGTAGAATACTTCTCACCTCTTCATCCAACTTTTTGCCCCCCCCATTTAGACTCGAAACCTCTAAGGCCGGAGAATGAAAAATAGACCAAGAAAGACTTCCGTCTACAAAACCTCAGTTTTATCTCTCGAAAATATTAGGAAAAAATTTAAGCAAAAATCATTAAGAGGCTGTCCTAAAATTCAATCGCCCAACCAAAAGCTAGCAATTTTATAACAAATAAAGCAGCAAGAAAGAGTTAACATTCCCATGTAAGAGCGAAAAGATCTTTCTCGACGAGAAGCAATTCTTGAAAAATTATTTTGCCAACTTAAAGTTCTTTCTACGGCCCATCGTTTTCGGTAATCTCTCGATAAATATTTTGCTTTCATATTTTTTCTCAGAGGAGTGCATATTTTGTAATTTTTTTGACGAGGAATAATTCCAATATAGGCCTTATCTGCAAGAATCTTAACCTTCTGCGAAGTCTTAATTTGATTGGCCTCTGCTACCGCTATCGCGATGGGAATTCCCTCCTGGGTAATTAAAATAGAGCGTTTTGTTCCTTTTTTTCCTCGGTCAGTGGGATTTCGTCCTGTCTTTTCTCCTCCATAACGAGATTTGCTCAAAGAACAATCGATCATTTGAATTTTTTTTGTCAGAACTTTTTCTTCTTCAAGAAAAGTCAATTGATGATTCCATAGTTCAGCATAAGCTCCTTTTTCACTCCAAATCATATGGTAATGATGAGCTGTTGACGCAGAAATTTGGTAATCTTTAGGTAATAACTTCCAAGGAATTCCTGTCTTTAATACATACGCAATAGCAAAGAAAATTTTCTTCAAACTCGCTCTAGGACGACCTCTTTTTGAAACAGGAGTCATTCTCAATGCAATTTCTTCAAATTCAGGCCATATTTTCTCTGGATATAAAAAGAACTTAGATGTACTCATACAGTGGACTCCTTGGTGTTTATTGCAAGCATTTTTTACAAAATGCTACCCATTGAGTCACCTTTCTTATTTGATAAAAAAACTATTCAAAAATGATTTATGGACAGCCTCTAAGTTTATCGCGATAACGAGAGGTCAACACCCTCGCTAAGAATCGCTCAAAACTTAATTCTTTATAAAGTGCAGTCACAGGGACATTCTTCATTTTTGCAATATTATTTAATCTATCTTTAATCGACTCTAACTTCATTTCCCCTCCACTTTTTGTTTTTCGTCTTCAGAAAACCAATTTAAGGCATCATAATAGGCCTTATCTTTTAAGGCAGGATATTCTCGGGCCTGGGCAGTTAAAACATCATCAATAACCTTCAGAAGTAATTTAACTTTTAGCTTTTTGGCCATATCAAGTAATTTTTTTACTAAGATTTTTTCTTTGTCTTGCTCAAGGTACATTCGCAAACATGTAATTGCTGACTCTAAATCAAGATGTTTAAAAGCATCACAGATGCTTCTTTCACGGTCCGTAATTTTAATTGTTTCTCCTGCAATTACTTTTTCGATTATTCCGGTTGTCAGATCACGAGGTCTTATAAAGCGAATGGGTTCTGTGTGTTTAAAAAAACTGCAATTATTGGGAATTGCTAACCAGAACTCTCTAGGAATATGATCAGTTAAATCCCAATAAGACAGTGCAGAAATAAGACAAATAACGGCCCCCTTTGAACGCTTTGCAAGCAAGGCCATATCCGAAAACTGAAATTCTTCGTCAGCATCATAGTCTGGAAAAATATAAAGACCATGTCCAATACGCTTTAATTTGCCCCTTCTAATATAATGGCCGAGAAGCCCTCTTGAAACTTTTAATTCTTTGGCCTCTTTGGAGGTAAAAGCTTTATTTTTATAGTTTTCCTTAAGCACTTCTAAAAGTTCTTTCTTCATTAAACATTCCTATGTCATATCTCAGTTATCGACATAGAAAGAGCATAACATTAATAACTATACATTTCTATGTCAATTATCTAAAATTGACATAGAAATGTATAGTTAAACAAGAAATGGGGTCCTAATCCAGTAGACTAGAACCGGGTCAACCCCTTATTTTCCGGACAACTCTTATCTAAATGGATTGGATGAATTTTTCCTGACCGTGCAGCTCTTTTTTCAATGAAAACTCCTTAGGACTCATGCCAAGACTGCCGTGAATTCGGTCATGATTCTAAAAATCCATAAATTCGATTGTCCAGTGATAAGCATCTCGCAGAGTCCAAAAGTACTGCTCCTGCATATGTTTATCGTAAATGGAAAAAAATGATTCGATATGGGCATTTTTGTTGGGAGTTCTGATGGGGATAAATTCATGTTCCGCAGGAAGGTTGCTCAAATAATTTCTAAAGAGCTCTGCCCGCATTTGAGGCCCATTAT
>NODE-116-length-27796-cov-6.46977_pt1 | contig 27796 bp, 12 predicted proteins | sample MGYA00139097_ERZ477577 | MGnify/ENA metagenome assembly ERZ477577
ATAACTTAAGCTCAAGCCCAGGCCCGTTCCCTGACCGGTGGGTTTTGTAGTAAAAAAGGGTTGGAAAATTTTCTCTTTAACCTTTTCAGGTATTCCGTTGCCGTTATCTTCAACCCTAATTTCAATCTCAGTGCCCATTTTCCTGGTACTTACTTTAACTGTGGGCTCATAACCCTCTGGCGCTTGTTTTTTCTTTTCATTGACCGCATAAAACGCATTGTTGATCAGGTTCAAAATGACCCTACCGACATCTTGCGGAATAATCTCAATTTTTCCAACATTTTCGTCAAAGTCTGTTTTTAAGTTTGCATTAAAGGATTTATCCTTAGCCCGCAAACCATGATAGGCCAGTCGTAAATATTCATCGGCCAAAGCATTGATATCCGTTGCTTCCTTTTTCCCTGAACTGCTTCTCGAGTGTTGCAACATTCCTTTGACGATCTCCCCAGCTCTTTTCCCATGGTAATTGATCTTCTCAAGGTTTTGTTTGATATCAACAGAAATCTCCTTTACATCTTCCATGTTTCCCTGCTCAATCTCTTCGTTCATCTCGTCAACCAGCTCTGTGCTTACTTCAGAGAAATTATTCACAAAGTTTAGTGGATTCTGTATCTCATGGGCAATACCCGCGGTAAGTTCACCTAAGGAAGCCATTTTTTCTGACTGGATGAGTTGGGATTGAGTAGACTTAAGATTTTCCAAGGAGGTCTTTAGCTCGGAAGTTCTCTCTGTTACCTGTTGTTCCAATAGTATATTTTGATTGGCAAGGATTTCCTTTTTCTCCTCAGTAACGTTCAACACCTTTTGGGCTTCATCCGAAACATCCTTGAGAATTTCCTTGAAACGTATCGAAATATAAATCAAAAGAAACAGGGGACCGCTAAGTGTGAGCAGGGAAGACAACGGTTTTTCATATTCATAAAAAAGATCCAGTGAATACTTGTGAATATTGATATAAATAAATGCCGCTATCGTAGGCGCCAAAGTGGCTGCTACAACAGCCCATAACGCCCCGTGTATATTATTTCGATGGACATAAAGTAGATAGCCAACATAGCCAAGCATCACTGTAAAGGAGATCCCAAAGGGAATGGAAATTGAAAACAGATGCGCAAATGGATTTGTGATCATTACACAGGCAAAAATGATCTTTCCAAGTCTCGAAATCTTTTTTGTTAAAACCCATTCAAGAATTAACAGTCCAAAAAGAGTGGATATGGGTTGGAAAGTTATTGTAATTAAAAAGCGAAGTTTTTCCAGTGGATAAGAAATTTCAAAAAATGTATTGAAGAAACCTCCAATCGCAGCAATTAAAGTAAAGGAGGTAAGCCAAGCGATTAATTTAAAGATTCGCTGCCCGGGATTTAGAAAAACAAGCAGCCAAAAAAGAAAAAATAACAAAAAACTGATGGAAATACTCAGCGTGCCATAAATGTGTGTCAGTTTATAATCATTTGTGACGCGTTTCATATAATCCGGCCCAGTTAAACAAATGAGATTTTGCAGGTTTCTCGGTTGAAGGCGGATTTCTCTCTGGGTAAAAGTGGTTTCATAATCCACGAAATGTACGGCTATCAAATACTCCTTCCCCGGAACTAAGGTAATAGATTCCGGATATTTTAGAGTTGGGTTATATGCTTTATAAGGGTTGCCAGTGTCTCCATATGAATGAAATAATTCTCCATTTATGTATATTTCTGTTGCTGCCCAAAGGTCACGACTGATAGCGAGCGGGATATCTTTAAAGCTGTTGTCCAATTTAATTTTTAATCGAAACCACCCTTCTACCCGACCGGTTTCATCTTCCATATTCGCATTTAATTCCGTGAGCTTGAATTTCTTCCATCCCGATAAATCAATGTTTTCGTTTGCCCAGGAAGTTTCATTTCCTTGCTTAAAAAGCCATCCGTCAATTGGAGCCAGAAATAATCTTTGATGTGAATGAAACATACTTGTAGAAAGTACGCGCTCATTGTCCTGACCATTAGCTGCGTGGAGGCATAGGATAAAACAGCTTAGAAGAATCAGTCTTTTCATTTCTTCTCTTGAATATTAAGGGTTATTTTAAATTCCGTCCCGTCCCCCTCTTTTGACTCCACTTTCAATTCCCCTCCGTGCGCATGGATAATATCATAGCTTAAACTCAAGCCGAGCCCGGTTCCCTGACCGGTGGGCTTGGTGGTGAAGAACGGTTGAAACACCTTTTCTTTGACGTGATCCGGCATTCCATTGCCATTATCACTCACGAGAATTTCAACTATATCTTTGGCTCTTCTGGTCATTACCTCCACTTTTGGCTCATAGTTCTCCACTCCCATCTTACTTCTTTCATTCACCGCATAAAAGGCATTAGTGATCAGATTCAGTATCACCCTGCCGATATCCTGAGGAATCACCTCTATTTTCGGTAAATCAGGGTCAAATTGACTTTCCATTTTTGAATTAAAGGTTTTATCCTTTGCCCTTAGGCCGTGATAAGCCAGTCGTAAATATTCATCGGCAAGGGCATTGATATCCGTTGCCTCTTTTTTTCCCGAACTGGTTCGTGAGTGTTGCAACATTCCCTTGACGATCTCCCCGGCTCTTTTCCCATGGTGATTGATCTTTTCGAGGTTTTGTTTTAAATCAACAGCAATCTCCTTGGCAAAATCAAGATTTCCTTCCTCCATCTCCTCATTCATTTCGTCAACCAGCTCAGCGCTTACCTCAGAAAAATTATTTACAAAATTCAGGGGGTTTTGAATCTCATGGGCTATTCCAGCCGTAAGTTCCCCAAGGGAAGCCATTTTTTCTGACTGTACAAGCTGGGTCTGCGTTTGCTTCAAATCCACCAATGTTTTTTCAATTTTTTTATTGGCTAATTCAAGCTTATTAAAATCTTCATAACGGGAATAAGCCGTAGAGAAGGCATCAGCCAGGTTCTGAGCTAAATTTAATTCATTCTCAGTCAAGGAAACCTCACTTCCCACATAAAGCATGCCTTGCACAAAAGGAAGGAAATGTAAATAAAGATTGGTAGGCGGATGTTCGGTTATAAAGTTTTCAGATGATGTAAGCGCACCTTTTTCCATCAAGATTTTTGTCGATTCAACAAATGCAGCCTCGTCCCAATAATCCTTATATACTTCTTTTTTTTGCCAATAGGGCAATAAGTCTGTCAATGGCTCGGTATTTTCATAAGGCAATTCAAAAGAGGCGATCGCGTTTCCGTCAGGAGTTGACAAATGCGTTTGCACCTTCTGTTTTTCCTCATCCATTATAAATACGCCACAACGGATAAAGGGCACATTAAGCGTTGTTAACTCATTCCATACCAATGGAGTAATCCTTTTCAGATCATTAGAGGTACGCATTGAAGCAATTTCAGCGCGAACCCTGTCTACTGAGGCATGCTTTATCGCTTCCCTTGCCTGCGCTTCTGCCCTTTTAAGGTCTAGAAAGCGCGTGTAGGTTTGTTGGAAAACTTTAGCAAAACGCAACAATATTTCCTGCATTTTATCAGATATTGGTAAATGAGAACTTAAAAGAAGATAACCTTGTGAGAAGAAAGCACAGTGTTGTAACCTCCTGCCATCAAATTTAGATTCATCCAATTCCATTTTAGCTTCTTCCTTTACATAACGAATCCAGGTTTCCAGTTCTTTACCCTTAAGGTCAACAACAAAAGTTTCTTTCTTTTCTTTCCAGGCCTTATATGTTTTAGCCATGCAAGTAGGTTCATTAATAGAAAAATCATGTACATGATTTACATTAGTCCCACTCTGATCAGTAGCCCATAATTCGAATACTTCTTTCTTTTCATTGAAAATTGCTATACTTATTCTGTCAGGAATTGCACCCAAGAGATCAAACTGCTCGAAGAGAACTTCCGCAGTTTGGGGCAATTGTTCACTTTTGTGCATGGCCATTGTACTCGCTCTTACTCGTTCTAAAGCAAGTTCTATCTTGGCTTCCTTTGATTGATTCTCAGACTTTTGAAGATCGAGAAAACGGGTATAGGTCTGTTCAAAAACCTTAGTGAATCTTTTAAAAATATCGTGCGCCTCAGGACTTGGTTCATAAGTAATAAACAATAAATAACCCTGTTTAAATTTGCACAAATGATTGATTTGATAGGTAGGCAAGCTTAGACCGGCTTCCACAAGTTGATCAAATGTTTCTTTTAATTCGGGTAAAGATTTCATATAATCGTAATGCTGTTTTATGGCTTTACCCTTTAGTTCCTGAACAAAAAAGTCTTCGTCGCTCTTTAAAAAATCTCCCATTTCGATAAAAGAGGCTTCCTCCGTGTAAAACAATGGGAATGGATCCTGCAATTCATCCTCACTGCTCATCCAGCATTTGCTCTGGGTTTTGTCTTCGGATAAGACATTATATCCCGCACTCCAGGCATTAACACCAAGATCTCTGACTTGCTTAAATAATAAATTAGCTGCCTCAACTAACTCGGTACTGGATTGCATCGCCATGGTTCTTGACCTGACCTTTTCAAGTGCCGCTTCAATTTTTGCTTCTCGAGTTTGGGCTTCGGCTTTTTGCAGGTCCAAAAATCTTCTGTAGGTCTGCCCAAAAACACTTGCAAACCTATTTAAAACAAGGGCTGCCTCTTCCGATATCGGGGTTTTTGTGAAAGTAAAAATGATCCCTGATGAAAAGAAGAAACTTCTGTGGTACTCTATATCTGATAAATTTTCGAGATCAACATGATAAGGATAGTCCGGTTCTTCTATCAGTTGTTCATAATAACGAATCACATCTTCCCCGACCAACTTACCGATATATCCATCTTCCTTGTTTTTCCATGCAGCTTCCAAACCTTTGATCAAGGGATGCCGTTTCATGTCCAGAAGGCCTACCTGCAGGTCTACATCACCATTGGGATAGGAAGTTGCCGACCATGTTTCCATTTTCTCTCTGTCTTCAAGGATCCCGATTCCGCAGCGAATACCCTTATTTAGACCCAATTTCATCACCTCGTCAAAAAAAGTTACGACGGTCTTTCCTACATCCTGGCTATTGTGCATCGCCATGGTTTGAGATCGAACCCTTTCCAGTGCCGCTTCGATTTGCGCTTCTCTGGCCTGGGCTTCAGCTTTCTGAAGATCGAGGAAGCGCGTATAAGCGCGTTCAAACTCAATGGCAAAACGGTGCAGGATATCTTCTTCGTCGTTTATCAGCGCTCTTCTGATATTGATACCAAAACATCCGTATTTCATATAGGCATCTGCAATGTAAATCCCTTCAGGAAAATATCGGGCCTTAAGTTTTTTAGCACCCTTGAGTAATTCCTTCCACTCAGTGAAAAAATCTGCTGTTTCTTCAGGTAAAATTTTAGTCGTATGAACCGGTTCTTCACTTGCCCATGCTTTATAGCAGGCTGCCGTATAAGGCTCTGATTTGTCAAGTGGATAAACAACCGATTTGCTAAGGGTAGATGTTGATCCTTTCGTTGTTTCAGACCAGGTAGCCCAAAACATGTGTTCTTCTTTATCTTCCTCAGGGAGCCAAACATAAGAAAACTCAGATGGAATATTTAATACATGAAGTTGTTCATGAAAAATCTTTGAGAGATCTTTTATTTCATCGGAATGCAGCATTTGCATGCTCTGATTTCTCGTTCTTTCCAGTGCCGCTTCGATTTGCGCTTCTCTTGCTTGGGCCTCCGCTTTTTGGAGATCGAGAAAACGTGTATAGGCCTGCTCAAATACTCTGGCAAAACGTATTATGATGTCTATATCGCTTTTAGAAGGAACAACTTCAGTCAGTGAAGGAATAAGTATTGCAGAGTTTTTTGACCAGGCGGCTGTTAGTGTATGCTTTTCAGCTTCAAGCACATGCTGTTTATAATCATCTGGAAAGTGTTTATAATCACTATGTTCAAAGGCATATTCAAAAAAGTCATTTTTTACCTCTACAGGAAATTCCTTTGAGAAACAGACATCACCTCGGTTTTTAGAATCCCAGGCTTCGCTAAAAATTGGGTTATCAAAATAAGGCACCAGATAGCTTTGGGAAGATGAAAAATCTGGAGTAATAATCCAATGGATCACATCTTTATTATCCGGGAAGTAGGTGCAAAGTATCACGCCCCCAGCATCGAATATAACGCCTAATTCTTTCAGTTTCTCTGCGACCACTGCTATCACTTCTTGTAATTCGTCTGGTTTATGCATCGCCAAGGAACGGGATCGTACTTTTTCTAAAGCATTTTCTATCTGGGCTTCTCTTGCCTGAGCTTCCGCTTTTTTCAAATCTAAGAAACGCGCATAGGTTTGCTCAAACACTCTGGTAAATCTTGCTAACAAAGATTCTTCCTCTGCTTTCAGCCTGGAACCTGAAACGAGATGCAGGTATCCATGTGAAAAATTAAAGCAATAAAATACGGTTGGGTCAGGGAACTGGTTGAGAACCATCTCTTCTGCCTCTTTTGAATTAAATGTGGTAATGGCATATTCAAGATGATTTCTTCGCTCATTGCCTGCAACTGTTTGGTGGAATACAATTTGTTGTTTTTTCCAAGCCTCGTAACGTTCGTCAAAATGGACATCTCCGGTTAAAGGAAGATAAAATAATCCTAAAGAATCTCCCCCGGGACTTGTAACCCAGGTCGATTGCCTGCCGGTTTGCTCATTAATTTCAACATAGCCACAAGTAGTGAAGTTGGTAACTCCAAGTGCCATAAGTTCTTTATACAAAAGGACAACGACATCTTTTAGTTCTTCCCCTTTCTGCATGGCCATGGTTCTGCTTCTTACTTTTTCGAGTGCAGTCTCAATCTGTGCTTCTCTGGCCTGTGCCTCCGCTTTTTGGAGATCGAGAAAGCGTGTATACGTTTGTTCAAAAACCTTAGCGAAGCGTTTAAAAACATCGTGCATTTCAGGAAAATGCTCGTAGGTTATGAATATCATATTACCGTAGGCAAAATTCGCAACATGATCTATTTGAAACTCCGGAAATTCTAAACCACTATCCAACATGCCTTGAAGCATGTCTCCAATACCGGGTAGAGAATGCATATACCTGTAATGGTCTGCTTGGATCTCTCCTTCTTTTTCATACACAAGAAGTTCATCTCCCCTCTTTTTAGATTCGTCGAATTGTCTGAAAATGGGATGCTCGGTAAGCGGCACCTCACAGGATTCCAGTATTTCTCCATCCGGACCACCTGGGTAAAAAGTGAAATGCGTATCCCCTGGTTCCCATATATTAAAACCGCAGGTCCATTGCGGTATTCCCAAATCTCCGATCTGCTGGAATAATACGGTAGCCACATCGGCCAATTCATCACTTTTCTGCATGGCCATGGTCCTGGCACGGACTCTTTCAAGTGAAGCTTCGATCTGAGCTTCTCGGGCCTGAGCTTCTGCTTTTTGAAGATCCAGAAAACGAGTGTATGCCTGATCAAATACTTTGGCAAACCTTGTAAATATTTTTTCATCTTTATAATGCTCCAACGTAATGATCAGCAGGTAGCCAAATTTAAAATAGGCCGCATGCCATTTCTGCCAGGTTGGAAATGAAAGACCCGAAGTGAGAATGTTTTCGAAAAGCGGTTTCACATCAGGTACAGATAGCATATAATCGTAATGTGCTTCTAATTCCTTCCCTTCTTTGAATTCTGAATATAGCTCGAGCTTATTTACCCAACCTTTATACATGTTATGATGGGTACTGTCTTCAGTATGAGGCATAATTACAGGTGGAAGCACCCCATTTTCATTGGCAAACCAAACTTCATCGTCATCAAGGTCTTTTTGGCAAATCACAACTCCACAGCCCCATAAATCACCCCCTAAACTGCGTAGCTGTTGGAACAATACATTTGCCACTTCAAGCATTTCAGCGCTTTCATGCATGGCCATACTTCTTGCTCTTACTCTTTCCAAAGCAACTTCAATCTGTCCTTCTCTTGCCTGCGCCTCTGCTTTTTTAAGGTCGAGGAAACGGGTGTAGGTCTGTTGAAACACCTTGCCTATACGCAGCAATATTGAATTTTCCTCATCAGTATAGGGAATACCTGAGAAGTTCTCAATGTAGAGACCAATATCCTTTTGAATAACAGTAGATGCGGCCAGTCCGGGGCAAGTAAAATAAAAGTCTTCTGCCTTTTTAGTCAAGCCCTCAATATGGGGCAGCAGTTCTTTATAAAAGCTATTCTTTTCTTCAAAATCCAGTTGTGTCGTGAAGAAATCCTTGCCCTTCTTTTTCGCTTCTGTGAATTGTCTGTCCCAAACCAAATCAAGATAAGGAACGGTTATCCTTGCCGGAATGTCTTGGTTCTCAGCGACCCAAAAATGCCAATCCTCCTTAGGTTCATAATCCACAACAATTCCAGCATGCTCCGCATTGACTTTCAAATCGGCCACCTGGTCAAAGATCACCCTGATTACATCCTTTAGTTCATCACTTTTTTGCATGGCCATGGTTCTCGCACGAACTCTTTCTAAAGCCAGCTCTATCTCTGCCTCTCGCCCTTGAGCTTCAGCCTTAAGCAAATCATTGAAACGCGTATAGGTAAGATCAAATACTTTTCCAAATCTTTCCAGAATCTCAAGATTAGCCTCTGACAATGGTTCTTCGCCGATGGTTTGCAGACCACCAAAATTACTAAAGGTGAAGGAACAAACATATTTTTCCAGGGCGACAAAACTTTCTTGAGCCTCAGGTGATATTTTCCTGAATTCAGTTTCCTTAAACAAGTACTTGTCATAATCCTTTTTCTCCTCTCCTTCAATGACATAAATAAATTTGGGTTCCCTTTTAAGGTATCCCTCCATCATGGCATGGTGAAACGGATAATCTTCAAATTTCAAAAGATATGAATCCGGAACATTACCCACATCAGGGCTTTTCATCCAGACCGTGTTGCGCAAATTACCTGCATCTATTATGTTTATGATACAGGCCTGCAGGCCAAAATCAAGTTTTGAAAGTTCCATAAAAACGGTATCGACCAAATCAGACAATTCTGATGAATTTTGCATCGCCATGGCACGCGCTCTCACTTTTTCAATACCCAATTCAATTTGCGTTTCTCTATTCTGCTGCTCACTGCGCCTCAGATCTTCAAATCGCTTGTGTGCAAGGTCAAACACTCCTGCAAAACGCTCTAAAATATTGAGATCCTCATCAGGAGGATTATTTACGACTCCGGGCAAACTATAACCAATCTCTCCGTGAGTGGTTCGTGCCATGATAAAGGTCAATCCGTTAATATGTCGAATATCGTCATGAGTTGGTGCTTGAGGATCTATGCTTTCAAAATCACCCAAGTTGACCATTTTATCTACATAAGCGATTGCCTCTTCCACATTCATGGTATAAACCACAGTGGCATCATTGCCTTTTTCCCAATTGGCTAACAAAGGGATATCACCATGTATATGTCTGGGCAATTGCATCACAAATCCAATACGAGTACCATCGCCAGAGGTCATGGCTTTTTCATACTTTTCCGGCAGCCATCTCATATGCCAAAAATAATGGGCCTCATGACCCAGTTTAATAAACTCGGTGCGCATGGTAACAACAATGTCCAACAGGTCAGAAGACTCACGCATGGAAGTGACTTGGGCTCTTATGTGTTCAAGAGATGCTTCAATTTCCAGCTCCCTGTTTTTTAACTCTAATTCCGCCGTTCTTCTTTTAATGGCGGTGCGAAGTTCGAGATTCTCGGCACTTACCTTATCAATTCCAATCGTCTCTCCTTCATTGGCCATTAGATCAGGGGTTGAAAAATGCTGGTAAAAAAAGCGCCAACCTTGGTTAGTCTTTCGAAGCAGTGAAGTTAATCTGAAACGGGCGTAATAAACCCATTCATTGCCATCTTTCATATAAGTATCGGTCAAATCAGTAATAAGAACCATCTCTTCCATAGCCTCGATAGTTCGCATAAGATTTTCCAGTTTCAATTTCCCCGCAAATTGTTCGGCAGTTGCCTGAAAAAAAGCAGTGGAATCTTTTCTATTTAAGAAATCTTCAGAATCCGTAGATCCAATAAACCTAAAATCATCATCTAAAAATGAATCGTAGGTCTTTATATCTCCATTTAAATAGCTTTCCAACCAGGTATCGTATACCTTCATTAGTGCAGTCTCTTCCGTTTTGGTTAGTTTCATGAGGGATAATGGTTATGTTGAAAATCGATGAAAAAACCAGACTATAGTTACGGTTTTACTCAAAGGGACACCAAATTCTGAATTATAAAAGATGGCGACAACAATATCGGAAAATAAATGTAAATATCAATATGATTTCTAAACATCAGTATTTTAACATCTTAATAAATCTATTCTCAAGATCAAACACATAAAAAACCGGTGATGTATAGAACTCATGCCAAGCTTAGCCGAAAGCATTTAAAAGGAGAAAGTCGAATTCAGTCCTCTTTATTATCCTCCTTTTTACTTTTGATATACATGGTAACAAGTCTCACCCCAAGTCGGGCAAATAATATGATTGCAATCACCATGACGATATCCAGTCCTTCCATATGATGAATATACGTAAAAGGAAAAGAATTGGAAAGTATTAAAGTTGAAAGTTGAAAGCAATTCAATTATTGAAGCATTCTAGCATTCTATCATTCTAGCATTCTATCATTCTATCATTGTGGCATTGCAGCATTAAATCAAAGACTACACTTGCATTTCACCTTAGGTATGATTCTTTGTTCAAGATTCATTTGGGTCAGGCGCTCTGTTCTTTGATCCAAGCAGTCATCACACGCAGAGAACATTTCCAGATCCCAGGTGTCGGCAAAAACTCTTCCTTTGGAAAGAGAGACTCCATATTCCTGTACCTCCTCCAAAGAATGAATCGTCGGCATCCTAAAATCCCCATTTTGCATTAACAAATCCATGGCACCATTTCCAGGCCTTACCGGAATCACCGTACAGCATTCTATTCCAGTCTGGAAGGCAAAATCGAAAGATTTTTTTGCCCAAAAAACACCCTCCGATTCTGACATAAAAGGAGGCCTCAGCAGCACAAAGGCACGTGACCTGATTTCATTGACACTCAGAAATTGAACCCCCTTACTAAAATCCTCAAGGGTCATTTGCTTATTAAGTTTGGCCAGTACTTCAGGATGGGCGGTTTCAAGACCTATGGCAACTTCGAGCTCAGGTTTCAATAGATCCCTGAATCTGAGCACCTTTTCATTGATCAGCCTGGGGTGTGCCTCAACGATAACGGTTTCAAAAGATTCCAGTAAGGAGGCTATTCTCTTATAATCCTTTTCAGGAATTGCCTTTTCGTCAAAAAAACTTCCGCTGTTATAGAGCTTGACCTGTTTTGCCGGAGGTAACTGTGCCAATGCCCATTCAATCTGATCCGGAATAGAACCTTCAAGCCCCGAAACCTCGGTAGTGTTTTTCCATAAGTCACACATCAAACAGGTAAAGGAACATTCCTTATTCGTCAGGAAAATGATAACTGTGTCATCAATACGACCCGAAGCAGTGCGTTCCTTTTCAAGCATAAAAGCATAAGGCCGCCCAGGGTCAACATCATTTCTCATTCCTCGCTGAGAAACGATCCACTTTGTATCTATAACGGCCTTATGATTCTCATTCATATTTTGAAAAAAATGCCTTTCTGTAGTCTATATCCTTTTCAGGAAAGTGTTTGTTAAAATCATTCTGAGAAGCTGCTCCATGCTGGAATCTGCGTTTTTCAAAAACGGGCATTTCAATTCCGGTCACGGCTTTAACGCCTTCAAAAACGATCTGTCCTTTGAGGTCATATAATTTTTTATGATCCCAGTCAGTAAGGTCAATATATGGAATTCCTTCAGAGATTTCTATGACATTAGGCAAGGTATATGGACTAAATCCCTCAAAGCCAAGTAAATCAGCGGGAGAAAAAGTTCGCATATAACCTCTGCTCAAACCACCTGAATAGGTCAATGAATGCTTGATAGACTCCACGCCCCATCCTTCATGATACAGCATCAGGTTATTTAATACACTCCGAATCGTGAGTTCCGGGTTTTCTTCTATCGGATAATCCTTAAGATTCTCATCGCCTCCATCGCCGTCAATGATGTATTTCCAGTCAGGATAACGGGACCTGATCCCTTGCAACAATGACAAATTCATGGTTGCCGACTGAATATCCAAAGGTTTATAATCCTCAACTACATCAACCGCTTCCTTCCAATTCAAGGCATTGTAATCCAGCTCGATAGGCTCAAGGAATAGCTCCAGGTCTAATTTTTCGAGAAACTTTCTGGCTTGCATTAAATCTGCTCCGTCACCATCAATAGACAAGGTAAAAGCCTTTAGCCTGGAAGGACTTTCTCCCAACTCCTTTAGCGCATGATACATCAGGATAAAAACGGAACCACTATCAATGCCCGCTGAGAAAGTAACCCCAATCGGGCCCGCTGTTGCACGATGTGTTAACCACTTCTTAATTTCCTCATAAACAGCAGATATATAATCCTTTCCGATCTGGGCAATATTCTCGGGTTGGTATTTGTTCCTTTCAGGCGTAAAAAAACGCGTGTAAATCGGATTTGGATCGGGACAACCCAACAGCTCTATTTTAGTAATATAATGTGCCGGAACCATGCGTGTATAGGAGGGATGAAACTGATCATCCAACCCTTCTTTTTTCAGATGCTCATAAATCACATCAATCCGTTCCGCCACAATCAATTGCGGGCCAACAGCCTGTTTGGCAATAAAATAACGCAAGGGCCGACCAATGGATCGTGCCATACGAATGGTCTTTCCCTCTACAGAGATCAGACTAAACTGTCCGTCTATTTTTCGAACCGCCTCAATATCGCCCGATTTAACTATATCCACTGCTTCTTCATGCGTCATATTATAAATGACATTCTTTTTAGGATCAGTCAGATCCACTACTTTACTTATATACTGGCTATTCATATCTATCGTTTTTCGTCAATAAAATTTATTGTTCTCATTTATTCGTTTATTATTCCTTTACCCTTAAAAATTCTAATGTATTGATTAACCTTTAAGTTCTTTAAAACCTCCTCTTTTCCGTCCGGCCAATTGATCTTCAGCTCATCAATTCCATCCGCCTTTCCCAGACCCGCATGTACCCGGGGCTCCATGTTTGAAAGGTATCCTGAGGTCCATTGATTCACAATCACCTGTTTTTTACCAGCCACACTAAGCGTAACCTTTGCTCCAATTCCCGAGGCAAGTCCCTGCTCTCCTTCAAGTTGAATCCCCAACCAGTTGTTTTTATTACCACCGTCATTTCTTAGTAACGATGCCGATGCCTTCAGGTCAACATGTGATATCACCACATCCATGTCGCCGTCATTATCATAATCCAGGATGGCCAGCCCGCGACCAGATCTTTTAACAGAAAAATAGGCACCGTGTTCTTTACCTACGTCAGTAAAATTAGCTTTTCCATCGTTTTCAAGCAACAAAGGATATTGTAGAATGAGTTCTTCCGCTGTTCCGTTGGCGGTAATCAGGTCGAGATCACCGTCATTATCGTAATCAAATAATGATGCGCCCCAACCTCCTTTTTTATCCATAAGCCGGGCGATCCCGCTCGACTCAGTAATATCCTCATACAATCCGTTTCCGAGATTATGATACAAGGCGCCATACTTTAAGTCTGAGACAAAAATATCCACAAGACCGTCTCCGTCTACATCCCCTAAGGTAGCATGCATGGATCCCGTGGCATTTCCCTGGCTGTTTGCCGCAACTCCCGCCGCAACACCAACATCCTTATATTTCCCCTGATCATTGCGAAACAGGAAATTCATTTGATGGTCATTGGCCTGAAAAATATCAAGATCACCATCATCATCATCATCGTATACGGTAAGCCCCATACATTTCGAATCAGGAAAATACAAGCCGGCTTCCTTACTCACTTCCTTAAAGGTTCCGTCAGGCAATTGCTTGTAAAGCATCGATGCCTGCCCTCTATATTCCGATGGGTGAGGCATCATCCCGGGCGTCTGAGTTGAAACATATGCCGGGTCAAAAGCGAGAAAATTTCCCACCATGGCATCGAGTAAACCATCTGAGTCATAGTCCCAATAGGAAACCCCAATGCTCCACTTGGTAAAACCATTCAATTCCTTAGGTCCCGCTAAGCCAAGATCATGGGTAATGTCACTAAATGTACCATCGCCGTTGTTGTGATAAAACACGTTGTCACCGTAGTTCAGCAGATATAAGTCCTCAAAACCGTCATGATCCAGGTCAATTGCCCCTGCAGCCATGCTCCAGTGCTGATCATCAAGTCCTGAAATTTCAGAAACATCCATGAAGGTTCCGTCTTTATTATTTCTATACAAGGAATTATGTGTCCCCTTAAAAACTTTCCCCTCTTCTTGAGAAATACCTTCCAGATAGGTGCCATTCATCATATACAGGTCCATAAACCCATCATTATTATAGTCAAATACAGTAATCCCGGAGCCGCTGCTTTCCAGGATGTTTTCATAGGTGTAATCCCCAAAAGTATAGTTGAAGTCAACACCTGCTTCTACGGCTACATCTGTAAATATTACCTGATCAGCCTGAGCATATACTAAGTTTGGAAGGCATAAACACAACAGCCCGTACATTAAGTTCTTCAATTCGCCTTTCACTTTTTCTCCCTGATTTTAATTTCATTTCGGTACGCATCGGCCGAAACGATTCTCGTATTGTATTCAGCCTGATAGTCTTTAAGATCAGTATCGGTTGGAAACGCATCATGCGACGCAGGAGGATAACTTGACATGCCGTGAAAAGGAAGGGGAAGCACCGTACTGCCTTGGGCCGTATTGATATCTCCATCCTTGACCCATCCAACGCTTCTGATCAGAAAATCTCTGGTCCATCCTTCTTTGAGCAGCGGCAAGCTTCGGGTTTCAAACTCAATGGAAGTTTCATCCCCGGCATTTGTGATGATGTATTGATTATCCGCGTTTTGCAATAAGGGTAAAACATTGCCATAGCGCGTATAATTACCTGTCAGATCACGCCATTTGGTGCTGGTATCTACACTGGAATAATCAAACCAATGTGGGCCGTATCGACCACCTTTTCTATAGGTTTTTGAAAAACCACGGTAGTGCAGGTCCGCCGAAGCCGGCGCCATAACGGTGGTTTTTACATTTGTTGGCTGCACACCTTCTGCAAAGAAAATATGATCCCAATAGATCTCCATATTGGTACGAATTCTTATCCTGTGATCCTCGGTCAGAAATATTCCTGACAGATCCGCAATAACCATTTTGTCTTTTCCCATAGGAAAACCAAGGTGATCAATAACAGTTTCCCATTCCCCTTTCTTATTCATTACTTGTATAACGGGAGGTGAAAGTTGTAATTGATCCGACTGAGAAATGGCGACATTGATACTGGCATCAGTAGGAAAGATCCAGCCATTGAGGAAAATCTTTAATTTATCGCTATCAATGGCTTCCCCCGGATCAAGAATCAAGTCGTGCATTTCTGTTATGCCCTGATACTTATCAGCGTTAAAATGAGAGATATAAGCGTCATCCTTTTCCAGAATATAAGATAGCAGATCATTGCCTGATCCGTCCACGGCACTTTTTGGTGCGTGCTTTTTGTTTACCATATGAATATCCATCCCCGGAAATGGGGGTGGTGAAAATTGTTCAGGCACATATATATCCGTTCCGGCAGGATGATCAACCGCTACCAATTCAATTTTATCCATATAAATGGTCTCCCAGAGTTCAGAGGTCACCTGAATTGAGTACCTGCCATTCTTTGGCTTCAACTTATCTCCTGGAATTTTTATATAATCATCTGAGGCATCAGCAAAGGCATACTTGGTTGTGCCTCCCATAATGCCCAAAGGCATACCAAGTGCACTTCTCCAGGTAATGTCTTTTACAAATTCATAGGCTTCCCCATTCCAGGTGTATAGAAACGGGCATGATCCTTTCAGCGTTTGCGATTCAATAAGCGCCTTATCCGCATCAGGCAGCAATATATTCTGAGGCACACCATTGGTCCAGGTTATACGCAGTATGTCTGCTTTACTCCTATCGCCCAGTCCAAAATAAATATTCGGATCCGTAACTACCATGGTTTGATACAGGTTACCGGCGCGCATTTCTACTTTGGCACCAATGCCGTAATAATTGTTTTTAGCGCTTCCGGTTCTTAGGCCAACCAGTTTCATGTTGAGATAATGATTCATGTTCCCGCCATCATTCCTCATAAGATGAACCCCTCCTCTCAGACCGGCTATAAGCAAATCAATGTCACCGTCTTTATCATAATCAAACAGGACCAGCTGCCTGCCGGCGTCAGGACCTTCACTCAAGAGGTCGGAAACATCAGTAAACCTGCCATTGCCCTCATTATGGTAAAGTAATACACCCTTTTCTCCGTTTTGCTTGGGTTCACCTACAACAATGATGTCCAAATACCCGTCATTATCAAAATCAAAAAAATCAGCGTCCAGCACTTTTAATTTTTCGAGCCTGGCAAACATGCTTTTTTGATTATCTTCAAATCCGAAGCCTCTGCCTTCAAGATTGCGAAATAACACCTCTGCTTTCCCCAAAGATGATCCGATAAAAAGATCTAAAAAACCATCATTGTTATAATCTCCCACGGCAATTGCAGCGGAACCATTAGTTAATTCCAAACCGCTGTTACCGGTAATGTCCATAAACGTTCCCTGCCGCTGATTTGAATATAAAATATTATTTGAATCTTCATTGATCACGAAAAGGTCGATATCTCCATCATCATCAAAGTCTCCAAAGGCTGCGTCCTTAGTTCTTCCAGCACCTGCCCCGGTCAAACCCATTGCCTCGGCTTGCTCCAGAAAAGTGCCGTCGCCATTGTTGCGATACACCTGATTAGTCCCCGCCTTGGCCTGAAAAAGGTCCAGGTCTCCATCGTGGTCCATGTCAAAAAACAAGGCTTTTAACGTCCCAGCGCCTTCAATTTTAGATTCCAGCGTATGATCCTTAAAAATATCCTTTCCGGCATTGCGATATAAAAGATTGCCTTCATTTTTAACGATATAAAGATCGAGAAAACCATCGTTATCAATATCCGTAAATTTAGCCCCTAATTCACTATCTGAATGCCTTATTCCCAGGGCTTCTGAAACATCACTAAAGGTGCCATTCTCATTATTGAACAGATAATTTTTACATGTGCCGGATGCCGAATCATAATTCCCTACATAAAGATCGATGTCTCCATCTCCGTCATAATCGCCAGCTTCAGTAAAGGCATAAGCATTGGATGAAAGGGATTCGCCACTCTTCATAACCGAGATCATATCTAATCCCGAAGAAGCGGTAACATCTTTGAACTGAATAATTTCCAACACGGTTTTATCACCCAGAACTTGATCATTGGATTCTCGATTATAAGAAATCAAAGGAAAACCAATGCTTGAACCACCAGGCCCCTTTAAATCGCTTATTCCCGATTGAAAAGGATAAGTAACCTTGATATAATTATGAAAAATGGTAAACGATATCAAAGCCTGATCCGCTTCATTGTTTCTCAATAAAGATAGGGTGGTATTATAATATTCCACTGCCTCCTTAGGAAACTCCGGGAATTGCTTGTTCATTATTTCCAACTGCTCCAAGGCTTTGTCACTTTCTCCTTCCCTGATCAATATTTCAGTAAGCTGAAGTTGAGGAACTATATTTCCAGGAGCATATTCTACAAGTTGCTCCAAATAAAATTTTCGTTTTTTCTGAGACGCTTCATCATCCGAAACCGAGTAGATTTCAGCCAGATCATACAGGGTCTTAACATGATCAGGAGCAAATGTCAAGGCATCTTCCAATTCATCTATCGCTTTTTGCCTTTCACCGTTTAATTGATAAACCGTTGCCATCAATAAACGAATATCCGCATCCTTTGGATCAATGCCGATGGCTATTTGAATTTGTTCTTCTGCTTCAGCATATTTTCCCATTCTCAAATAAACGAGACCCAGATTTGCATAGCCCAGCTTTTCGTCCGGGATCAGGGAAATAAGTTTAAGGAATTCCTTTTCTGATTCTTCAAGCTTAAATTCTTCAAGATAAGCCAGCCCCATGGTCTGGGTTGTCATTATTTCAATGGATTTTTGCCTTCTTTCAGCTTCAGTTTCTTTACAGCCAAAAAAAGCAAGTAAACCTAAAATAAACAGGAAATAAACAGGAATATTCTTCATTGAACCAAAGTTAAGTAATAAATAAATAATTGAGTAAAATTATTTCTCCAAAAGGACAGGATTCCCTTCTTCTATTTCTATCAATTCGGGATCGTTTTTTAGTATCCCTCTTTCGCTGAAACTCAGGATTCCGGAATAGCCCGGCATCCGTGTTTTCATCATAGCATCTTTCATCTTTTCGCGATCCATATTCGAAATCCCAATCGCCTCGATCAGCACTTGCATTCCGTCGTAAGCAAAAGCTGCTGCCGCGCCTGGAAAATATCCGTACGCTTTAAAGTAGCGGTCCTGGAAAGACGAAGGCTTGTCATTCAACCATTTTTCTGATCCAATTAAAACGATGCGATCATAATTATGAAGGTTCCTTTTAGAAAAAACGCCGTCACCCAAAATGGATAAATTTCCAAAAATCATATGATCCATTGAATTCTTCCGCATCCGATCGATCAGCTCCCATGAATATAAAGGCTTTCCTATAATGATGACGGCTGTCGTTTTACTGCGCTTTACTTCTGAAATAATGTGCTTAATGTTCTCGCCTTTTGCATCCAAAAAAAAGGTCTCGGGAACTACATGTCCCGCTTTGCCGATTTCATTAGCCATACTTTTCCAGGCCATTTTTGAATCGTATGAATCATCGAGAACCGCCACCGCTCCCTCAATTTTTCTGCGATTATAAATTTCCTTTACTAAAACTTTTGCCTGTTGATTATCATTGGGCACCACGCTGAAATACCAGGGCACATAGGCTTGTGAGAGTGTTGGATCACTGGCCCATGCCGATAGAAACACAACTCGGGTCTTTGCAATTACCTGTTCCACCAGATGGGCATTCCTGCTGTCATGAGAGCCAAGTATGGCCCATATTTTTTCCTTAAAAACAAGATCCACAACCTCCTTGGAACCACTCCCCCAGGGGCCCTCCATAGAGCGGGTTATCAACTGTACAGGTCTTCCGTTAATTCCCCCCTTTTCATTAACCGAATTTACAACAAGTTGCGCCCCATTTTTGGCTTCAACAGCGCTGGAGTCTGAAATAATCAAGCCAATTTTTAAGGGTTCGTTAAAAATTTCCTCCGCCTGAAATGCATGCACCTCTTTGGGGCCGACAAAGCATAGTAATGATAGAAAAATTATATAAATGTCCTTTTCCAATTTCACTTTTTAGACTTATTCACTGCGTATTTGAGATTACATTGAACCTAATAACCCACTGTTTTTGATGAATGCCTCCTGATTTCCATAGATGGACTTGGAGAGAATTCAAATTTACCATTTTTCACTTTGGCCATATAAATATCTCCAATATCGTTCCAGCTCTTGTCAAGAATAATCTTTCCGGTCACGCCATCGTAATTCTGGAACGTTTTTAGATCAGTCAGGACATCGCGAATCAGTACGCGGTTAAGACCCACCTTTTGAATCGCTTCAACGATAAGGTTCATCCCATCATAAGCGTGGGCTGCAAACACATCCGGTTCTATCCCAAATCTATTGCGATAGGCTTCCTTAAACGTTTTAAGCTTTGGATTATCTGCTTCCGGATTATATGGGCTGGTACTGACGATACCCTCGGCATATTCGCCGGCAATTGTAAGAAAATCGGGGGAAACAATTCGGTCAGAGGCATAAACGGGTTGTTCCATGCCCATCTCTCTGATCTGCTTCAGGATCAAGGCCGACTCTTTTGCATTTCCCCATATCAGTATGGCATCCGGTGAGACTCTCTTGATATTCTCCAATTGCATTTTAAATTCGGTTTCACCATCATTAAAACGTTCCTCGATCATCATCGGATGGCCCAATCTTACCGCAACACCAGAATATTCCATTATGCCAACTCTTCCATAACGTGTATTGGTTCTGATCACCGCCACCCTGTCGTGCTTCATTTCCTTAAAAATATAAGAAGCCAATGCATAACCACTTTGCCTGTCATCACTTATCACACGAATGGTCCAGGGAATATTTGTCTCCGTAAAGGTTGGATCCGGGTCACCGGTATTGACCATCATCATTTCCATCTTCAAGGTAGCCCTCAGGGCCACATGGGAAACAATGTCATCAATAGAGCCCAGCCAGGCCCAAACCTTCTCGTCCTCCATTTTCACCACCTGATTGGCTGCTGCTCCCCATAAACCAACGTCATTGTGAATCATCAGTTCAAATGGCAGGCCTTTATAGCCGCCCTTCTGATTGGCCTGCTCCAAAGCCAGCTTCGATCCATTCAACATTTGTTCTCCTAATGCAACCAACGGAGATCCTTCTAAGGGTCCTAGAAAACCCAAACGTACCTCTGTAAGGTCGGATGGTGGCAATTTATCACGCCCGGGGCCATAAAATTCTATGGGCTCAAGGAAATGATACTTGTAAGCCTGTTGAAAATTGTTATACGGAAAAAATTCGTCGGGTGTTTTACCATACTTAAGCTCTTCCTCCTGCCCGTTTATTTCCTGGGCCTGAAAAAATATCGCAGCGATAAAAACCACCCACACCCACATGTTAGGTTTCATAGATTCATTGCTTTAATTTGATTTGCATATTGCATAAACTTCGATCTCAACCAATAGTGTTTCCCAACACAATCTGGCTTGTATTCCCGTACTTGCAGGTAGAGGGTCAAGATTTAACCACTGATAAAAAGAGGTGCGAATTTTATTGAATTCACCGTAATCTCTTTCGATATCTCTAAGGTAATTGCTGGTTCTAACCACATCATGCCAGCTCATGCCTTCGGCTTCAAGAAGATTGGTAATATTGACATAAGTTCTCCATAGCTGAGCTTTGAAATCACCAATGTGTTCAGGTTTACCTTCCTCGTTCACACTTGCCGTTCCTGAAATCAACATGACTTTATATCCACCGAGATTAAGCTTTAAGGCTCTGGAAAATGAAGATGGCTTTTGATAGTCATAGGCTTCATTGATCGTTTGAGGTGCATGTACCACATGTTTTTCAATTGGAGGTCTCTGCGCGTGAACAGGAGGGTAAACCGAATCAATGATCGTGTTATCCTGAGATAATATGCCCAGTTTTCGCATTTCAATTTTCTCTCCATCGGTAAGCTTTGACAGATCTATTAGCAATTCCCTACCTTCTTTTATTTCTACTTTATTGTCCATAATTCCTTCTATTATTAATTTTCTGATTATTTTATTTTCTATTAATTATTACGGATAACTGTGTATCCAAAATATCTTTTATCTCATCAATTCGCCCCGGCTCAAACCATCTGATGTGGCTACCCAAATGATATCATCCTTCACGTCTACTCCAAGAATATAGTTGTGTGAAATCGAGGGCGACATGGTCTTTTCCGAAGAATTTTCCCCATTCAAAATAAGGGCTTTACCATTATTGTTATTTTCATTTTTAGTATAAGTAACCCAGTTTTCGCCGTCAGTAGTGCTCAATCCTTTGTCAGTGCAAATAAAAGCCACCGGGCCATCCGCTTTGATAAAGTTTATAAAGTTACTCGCCAAACCGCTGTCATGGTCAAAATAACCCTTCCAGTGCACGCCATCATAACGGCTCAACCCAAAATAGGTAGCTACCCAAAGTTGCCCGTCGGCCCAGGAAGTACCGGTTGTAATGTCATGAACCACACCATCATCTGGAAAAAGATCTATCTCCATATTCCCATCGGGGTCAGTATAATCTCTGAATTTTTTAGTCTTTTTGGTGTACTCAACAACACCTCCACCCCAGGCAGCAATATATATTTTTCCACCACCTGAACTAATTCCATAGGTCCATGGTTCGTGCATGGGGGCATTTTGTTCTGTATATATTTCCCATCGATTCGTATAAGTGTCATAGTGACCCGCTCCACCACCAGTTGCCACCCATACATCATTTTCATCGGTTGTCACGCCATAGATCAGGTCATTTGGCAGACCACTATTCAATTGTGTGAAATTTTCAAATTTACCAGCTGACCATTTTGTCAACCCACTCATCGTTCCAATCCAAACATCCCCGGTTTTTTCACTTACATCTATAGCCAACACACCATTGTGAGCCAATCCATCCTCAGTTGTATAGGTGGTCCATTTATCATCTTCGTAGACCCCAAGCCCGTCATGCGTTCCTACCAAAACTCTGCTCCCGTCAATTTTCACGCAGTAGGTTTTATCTCCGGGCAATCCGTCTTTTTTTGTAAAGTTTTTCCAGTTTCCGAAAACCGGCATGGAAGTTGGTTTTTCAGAATTTACAAAATCTTTGGAGGCAATAAATCTGTTTTCACTGGCAGTTGAATCACGCTCTCCATATCGCTTGACTGATTTACTGAAACCCAGTAAAATAACTACCAAAACAACGATGACTGGTAAGGTAATTTTCGAATACTTGTTAAAAGCTGTCTGATTCATATTTTCTTGTTTTAATGCTTACTTACCATTGACGCCTGATGCACTTTGGACTGATCATCATCATATATCGGACTCCTTAAGGAGTTCAGATAATCAATTAAATCGTTTAATTGGGTCTTGGTCATATCATTGACATGCCCATGCTTGTCATCTTCGCCATAAACTGTCCAGATTTCCTCGAGTGTCTTTGCCTTACCATCGTGCAGATAGGGTGCTGAGGCAAAGATATTATTCAGATGAGGGGTATCAAACAATATCGGATCATCGGTCTCAGACAGTGTGCTTACGTTTGCCTTCAGTAAATTCGAGTATAAAGGAGCCGGGTGACAGATGACGCAGCGGTTGCTTTCAATAATTACTTCCCCATTGTTATCTACACTCCTTTCATAAAGTAATTTACCCCTTTGCTGTGATGCTGTTAAGATACCCTCAGGATTATACATCAGGTTAGGCGGTTGCTTTATTCCTCTCATGATATAGGCCGTGATCGCATCCAGGTCATTATAGCTAAATTGCTCCGTTCTTGTCAACACCGTTGAAAATCTGATCCCATCCTGTTTATAAACCGTTTGATTATTCCCATTCCATTTAAAAGGTGCTGTGTCTCCGATTTCACGCAAAGACTGTGTATTGGTCACATTTCGCCCCATATCTTTTCCCGCCATATTATAGATGAGTCCATCCTCATGCGTATCCGGATGGCAGGTATAACAGGAGTATTGATTTTGAAATGTATGCCCGGCATTGTTAAAAAGTCTTCGACCCTGTCTGGCTACAGTGATTCTACCTGGGCCTCCAAGGTCAATTGAACCAACAAATTCAAGACTTTCCGTATTTATGACACCTATTCTATCCTCAAGCTGTTCCGCAACATATAGGATTTTTCCATCGGGCGACAAGGTCAATCCTTTTGGGTTTGCCCCTGTTGCAATACGTTTGATGACAAAACGGTTACTTATACTCAAATCATTGGCATATCTTTTCAAGGTTTCGGATGAGGTGCCTTGCAGCATTTGACGTATTGAATCTATGGAGATCACCGATATTTGATCGACTCCCGAACTCGATACAAAGGCCTTTTTCCCATCAGGGCTTATCACGATATCAAATGGATCCGGGTAATAGGCATTAGGCTCATCCAGCAATAGCTGTACCAGCCTCCCGTCCTTTTTTTGTTCTATGATCCCAATCCCATGAGTCATCATCCACCCATGTTCAACCTGAATTGAAGGTACCTGATTTTTTGGGCGGATTAGCGTAACCATCGCTAAATCACTTTCAGGTGTAAAAGCCACATTTTCCATTAAATAGGCCGACTCGACATTCTTTTTGGTAGCTCTTTGGCTTTGGTCATCAATTACCGTCAGCTCAGTGACCAGGGTCTTATTATAATCATCAATATTCACCCTTCGTGCAGATACGTAAAGCTGGCTGCCATCAGGCGACAAAGCTATTCCCGTGGGGTCATTTCCCGTTCCCAGTCTTTTCTGCTCATGCTTAGTGGACAATTCAAATACCGAAACGTCAGAACCAAAGGTATTTACAACATAAATATATTTTTCATCGGCGCTAAAAGCCAGTCCAGATGGTCCGTTTCCTGTAATCAGGGTATCGATAACCTCAGACAAGGACAAATCGATTACCGAGACCGTATCCGACCATTGATTACTCACATAAATTCTTTTTTGAGCCTTGTCGATAATCACGCTGTGGGGATGCTGACCAACGTCGATTTTATTGATTACCTTGTTTTTCACAAGATCAACGACCAATAATTGATCCGTATCCTGGGCAATGACATACATGGTTTTACCATCGTTGGTGACGGCCATGTTAAAAGGTGAAAAATAGTCCGCATTGATGAGTCCCGTGATCAATTTATTCTTTGAAATACTGACGTGACAAGAGGTGCACAGTAAAGGGTGATCTGTAACTCCGGTCCTTTCGTTAACGTGAGCCCTGGCCAATTGGCGTCCCGGATAAAAGACAAGCAATCCTATCCCTATCAACAGGGCCGAAATCACTATTAATTTTATCCTTCTCATATCACTTCTTTTCTGATTCAACTTTTGATTCCACCAGCAGTTCCTTTGGTTGAGGAATCACAATGGGTTCCTTTAAGACTGCAAGAGGTTGTCTGTTTTCAGGTACCATCTCATTCCCCTGATGACAACCCACGCATCCCCTGCGTTCATTCGGGCGGATATAGATCCAACTGCCGGGCCCTTGCACAACATTCCCTTGGGTATCCAGGGTTTGCATTTGAAAGGGTGTATCAGCCGCTATTTTCAAATAAACGGACCCGTCCTTTTCCACATCTACCTTACCCAATGACGTTTCAAGACCCAGAAATTCAATCTTTACTGCCTTTGCAGTTTCCTTACCGTTTGCTTTATGGTCGTATCCGGAAAAATCAATATCCTGACACAGTAAAAGGCCCGAATCGTGATGCAAATTGACTTCACTAGGAATTTTCTTTGGACTTTTCCTCTTTTCTACTAAAAACGCCTCCACTACATTCAATTTATTGTCCTGATATAGTTGCCTGTCCAGACCGTTTACATCTGAATTAAATTCATATAAGCCAAAGGTCTCATCTTCCGGAGACTTATAGGTAACCAGGAATCTGCCATTCTGCTGCGGTCTGACACTTTTAAAACTACCCTCCAATGCATTCGAAAGTTCAATCCTACCTTGCATGGGGCGGCTATAATCAATGGCAACCAGTTTTCCTGTATTTGGGTTTTTGGCCCCCGCCTCTATCATAATGATTTTACCATTATTTGTCTCTACACCACCACTCAATAGTTTGGTCCCTTCCTCACCTTGGTAAAACAATTCAGCTTTGGTGCCATCAGGCCTCAGTACCATAAGGTTAGCTTCTTTTTCCTTTGGATAGATTTCTTTGCTCCTTGACAATACGCGTCCATCCATAAGCACCTGTGAGGCAAAATAATCATTTGGATTAAAGGTGATTTGCTTAAGCTCAGATCCATCCATGTTACAGGTGAATAAAGCATGTTCCGTATTTCCTGCGGCATCTCTCGTCTGTTTACCAAACAGTATCCCACCCCCTGGAAGATAGGTCGGGTCAATACAATTTTCAGCTGAAGAAGTTACCTGCCGGGTTTCTAAATTAGTCAAATCCATTTCCCAGATTTGCCAGATTTCTCCTTTATTCTTTTGACCCGCAAAAACGATGTGTTCAGCAGTATAGGATAATTCAGGAGCGCATGCTGAATAAAAACCTTCTGAAAGCAGCAAGGCTTTTGTATCAGGATTATCGGGGTCAATGGCTGCTATGCTTGATTCAAAAAGGTAAGGTTGCGAAGACCCCGAGCCAGTGAGCATATCCTGCTGAGATTCATGAGCGAGCGTCATAATAACCCTGCCATCCATCGACCCTTCACCGCATCCGGTCAACAATAATCCGGTTAAACCAAGGATGATTAAATTAGGGAAAAGGCGATTTGTCTTTTTAAGCATCATATACGTCCTACTTGGGCTCCTTGACCTTTAATATCTGGTTGGCATCCACGTTTTCCAATACCTGATATTTGCCAGAAGGCCATTTTATTTCTATTTTTTCTATATGGTCATTCTTCAAGAGTCCAAAGTGTACTCTTGGGTCATTTTGAGATAAATACCCGGTGGTACTTTTCCTTTGTGCCGTTTGCACCTCATCTCCAGAAGTTATTTTGATCCTGCAGCCAATCCCATCTCTATTACTCGATTGACCGACAAGATGCAGGCTCAGCCAATTATTCTGATTTCCTTTATTATTTCTCAAGAATCTTCCCTGGCTATCCAGATTTACAATGAAAATATCGATATCCCCATCGTTATCATAATCGCCCATACAGGCTCCACGACCTACGTATTCCGCTCTAAAGTACTCCCCTCGGTCAATCGATACATCCTTGAATTTACCTTCACCAAGGTTTTCAAACAGCTGATCTTCCTGCCCGTATAAATGCTTTAACTCACCATTTGCCTTAAAAAGATCGGCATCTCCATCATTGTCATAATCGAGAAAAGAAGAGGACCATCCTACAAATTGCCCGGAGGCCATTGAAATCCCTGAGGCATATGAATTATCTTTAAATACTCCGTTTCCCAGATTTTCGTAGAGTGAACAATAGTTGTCATCTGAGATAAACAAATCCAGCAATTCATCTTTGTTATAATCCGCAAAATCCACTGACATACTTACCGTTGCCTCACCCGCCTGACTAAATCCGGTACCTGACATAGTCCCTTTATCCGTAAAGCCTTTGCCCTGGTCATTATGCCATAAAAAATTCACGGTATGGTCATTGGCAACATATATGTCTACGAAACCATCATCATCGTAATCAGCCGCACCAACACCCATGGCCCTGCCATCAATGTCAATGATTCCCATGGCCTCTGTAACATCTTCAAATTTTCCATCGCCCAAATTATGAAACAATATATCTTTTTGACTGTCATAGGCAAGCGGTCCCGGAAAACCGTCAGGGGCGTAGAAATAATCATAATCAGGATCAAAATTCAAATAATTTCCGATGTAGAGATCCAATAACCCATCATTGTCATAATCAAACCACACGGCTCCAACACTACACCTATTTCCCCCACCCGTATTTGAGGTGGATGTTATATTTTTAAATGTACCATTGCCCCTGTTTTCATACAGGATATTGGGGCCATAGTTACTCACATAAATATCAGGGTAACTATCGTTGTTAAAATCACCAATTGTAATACCCATACTATACCAAGGGCCTTGTACCCCAGCCTGATGCGTAACGTCCTCAAAAGTGCCATTCTGCAGGTTGCGATAAAGATGATTCTCGGGCAGGCTCTTCGGCTTTTCGCTTTTACTGAAGCCTTCTACCCAGGTGCCGCTGGTAACATAAATATCCATAAAACCGTCCTGATCGAAATCAAGAAATGCAGCACCGCCACCTACGGACTCAACAATATTTTTCATCTCATCCGCACCAATACTATGCACAAAATCAAGTCCAATTTCAGTTGCAATTTCCTGGAAAAACGCTTCATTAGCTTTTGGAGGAGTTCTATCCGATCCTCTTTGAACGCTTGATGGAGTTTTATTATCTGAGCTACATCCTCCTAAAGAATGAAGCACAGTCAGTAAAAAGAGAAATTTCAAAATGATTGAAAGTTTGATAACTTTTCTATTTCTTGTCATAAATGATTCATATTTTAACATATAAACTGCCGGCTACTCAATTTCAGCACTGTATCTCTTT
>NODE-117-length-27782-cov-8.0018_pt1 | contig 27782 bp, 28 predicted proteins | sample MGYA00139097_ERZ477577 | MGnify/ENA metagenome assembly ERZ477577
GGTCTTCACGGCAACAACAAGTATAGATATACAGACTTCATGTGATTCATTGACATGGATTGATGGAATCACTTATTATTCGGACAACAATACTGCAACGCATGTTCTCACAAACATTGCTGGCTGTGATAGTACGGTTATCTTAGATCTTACGATTCTTAATTCAACCACGAGCACAGATGCGCAGATCGCTTGTGACAGTTATACTTGGATGGATGGGAACACTTACATGGCAAGTAATAACACAGCTACTTGGGTAATACCTAATGCTGTTGGTTGTGATAGTACAATAACGCTCGACTTAACGATGTCATTTACATCCTCTGTTACGGATGTTCAGGTAGCGTGTGACTCGTTGACTTGGATAGATGGCAATACGTATTACACAAACAACAATACGGCAACACATGTACTTACGAATGCGGCAGGTTGTGACAGTACAGTTACACTTGATTTAACAGTGAATAATTCCACTACTGGTGTAGATACACAGTTGGCTTGTGATTCTTTAGTCTGGATGGATGGAATTACGTATTACACCGACAACAATACGGCGACGCATTTACTTACGAATGCCGCAGGTTGTGATAGTATTGTTACACTTGACTTAACGGTCTTCACGGCAACAACAAGTATAGATATACAGACTTCATGTGATTCATTGACATGGATTGATGGAATCACTTATTATTCGGACAACAATACTGCAACGCATGTTCTCACAAACATTGCTGGCTGTGATAGTACGGTTATCTTAGATCTTACGATTCTTAATTCAACCACGAGCACAGATGCGCAGGTCGCTTGTGACAGTTATACTTGGATAGATGGGAACACCTACACCGCAAGTAATAACACAGCTATTTGGGTTATTCCAAATGCCACTGGCTGTGACAGTACTATTACGCTTGATTTGGCTATCAATACATCCTCTTCGAGTACTGACACGCAAACTGCTTGTAACTCATTTACTTGGATCGACGGAAATACTTATACGGCAAATAACAATACAGCAACATGGACGGTCATTAACTCTGCCGGATGTGATTCGATTATCACGTTGGATCTAACAATGAATACTGTTGATGTTTCTGTATCGGTTAATTCACCTACACTAACAGCCAATGCTTCTGGGGCCGCATATCAATGGGTTGATTGTGAGGCGGGTAATGTACCAATTTCAGGAGAAACCAACCAAGTTTATACTGCTACTTTGAATGGAAATTATGCTGTGATTGTCACACAAAATGGATGCACGGACACCTCTGCCTGTATGCTTGTAGATAATATAGGTTTAAATGAAAATTACCTTAACGATGTGGTTTTGATTTATCCAAACCCTACAATAAACGGTCATTTCAAGGTTAAATTTGACGGTGAAATCATGTTCATTAGTATTACAGATGTAATTGGTAAAAAACACTCTGTGCCATTCAATTTAGCTACTGGAGAAGTTGATGCATCTATCCTCACGAGTGGTAGGTATTTTGTACGAATAGAGACAGAATTAGGAGTAATCACCAAGGATCTTATTATAAATTCTGAGGATTAGTTGCATTGACTATGTAACATGTACAATCACACCAAGAAACTTCTTGAGTAAGCTCTTTCTATAGATGGTCTATGGGCAGACATAGCCGTTATAGTGGTTGTCTCAAGATGGAACTATTCATCGATTGAAAACAATTTTTGTTTATTCTATGGTATCATTGGTGTAATGCAATCACTGACCATCCTGCTCTTCCCTTTCATTAATATATGTTTAAGCAGATTATTTTTTCTCACTCAACTCTTTCACTTTTAATGCCCAGCTATTTAATACGGCCTTTTGATTTTCAAAATCGTCACTATATGGTCCGCAAAGAATTTGTAATTCTGTATTCTTTGTTTGTTCATTCTCTAAAAGAAGGAATTTTTCAACGTATTGATTGTCGTCTGACTCAAAGTCTATCTGGATATACTGATTGCCAAATAGGGTTTCAGCGAATGCGGAAGTAATCTGACCTCCATGGATATATTTGAAATTAACTTTTGATGATTTGTTCCAGTCTGATGGAAGGACATTCTCTTTATCAAAAATGGGTTGTAGCGCTTTGTTATACTCCGGTTGGGTCAGGACATTCCAAATTTCATCTTGAGTAGCATTGATTTCAATAATATGAGAAACGAATCGAGAAGGTGTAATATTTTGGATCTCATTTTCGGAAAGAAAAGCAACATCATTTAATTGAGCGCTACCGTTACCTCCATTTAAATACCTAAAACCAACAATAGAATCATTGGAAACTTTTATGGCTTGGATCACAATAATAATCTCTTCTTTCTTTGAATACTCGTTATAGAATCGAGCGAGTTTAGGCATTTCTATTTCCAAAGGTTTAGCGTTTGGATACTTTTCGAGGTCTACATAAATGAGAGAGGTTCCATTTTGAGTTTCTTGCTGAGTAGCCATTCTACCATTTACAACAGGAACATCTTTCCAATCATTAATGTCTACGGCAGGAAATCCATTTAAATTATCAGGGCAATACCATCCGCCGTAATGGTGAGGCTCTGGTTGAACAGTAACCTTTTCATTCGTTGGGTTATTTATGGTGGCGTTATTTTGTGAACACGAAAAAAATGTAGTGAGAAAAAATATGGGCACAAGTTTAAAAAATTTCATTTTCATGACTTTAATTGTTGGTTTTGATTAAAAGTAAAATGAATCTGCTGGAAGAAGGTTTAATGTGTGTAAATTAATGTAAAATTATAGGCATAATAATTATTTTTTATGAGTCTAATCCCCTATAACTATGCAAGCAATACTGATATGTGTAGTTTGGACATGATTTAGTTTCACGCCAGTTATCAGTTTAATATTTGGATTTATTTGTCAATCTCAATGTTATAGATTATCAAAATTTGAGATGGTAGGTCCCTTAGGTTAAACTAACAAAAAGATCAAAAGTATCAGAGCGAGTATGGATAGTGCAGCGCCTATGACAAGGAGGGTGATTAACATTGCTTTTCCATTGATGTGTTTTTTTTGTCCTTCTTTAGTTGCGGGATTTTCTTCCCTAGTATAAAGGTGCCTCATCCACCGAATAAATCCGAAAATTGTAAAGAACACGAACAGCGCACCGCAAATTATTCCAATCACAGCAGAAGCGGGACCGATCAGTCCCCAGGAACCAATCAAAGAAGCTAAGACGAATGATGCAATTATTCCCGCCATGAGCAACACAGTCGCTAAAATGGTTCTGGCAACAACTTTACTCTTTTTTTTCACTGTTGGACCTTTTGGTTGTTTGTTGTCGAAATTGGCTGCCAGCGAGCTGAACGCTTTTGCTCTGAGTATTTCGAGTGCTGGGAGTTGAAAGGTAGCGTGAACCTTTTTCGAGTTAAATGGAGCCAAACGTCTTGCTTTTTCAGATCCGAGATTCGATGCCTGAATTTCAAAATTATCTTGAATTTGAATACTAGAATTGGATTTTTTTTTATCCTTCTGATATTTTTTCAGAACGCCAGAATTGAAAGCCAGTGGGTCGTTACACTGATGTTGATTGATGTCAGATGAGAGTGTTCCCGTTTCTGATGAATGAATGTCCTCTTTTTCCTTTTTGAGCTTGGTGATTTGATTATTATCAACCCTACTCAATTTGAACCCTTGTTTATTCGTTCGATAATTGAAGTGCTTTGTGGTTGAACAACTGCTCATTAATACTCCTATTACGCATATCAACATAAATTTTCTCATTGTTCTTATTTGCATCAAATGTATACATTAAGGCGACAGGCGAATCACTCTTGTGCGCAAGTGAAAATTCGGCATTTGCGTGTTTCGCAAATGGGTAGCTTGATGATGTTTCTTTTAGCATTTAGCAAGGCGAAGTTTCCCAATGATAGGATTAGTGCTAATCCAAAAGATTACGGTTTCAGGTTTAATTAGCACTTTTCTATCAAATACCACTATCTTCCGCTTAATTAAACATTCATGGAATTAAAAGACGACAGCATTTTACGATTTTGGCAATGGTTTGTCAAAAATGAAATTATCATTAAGGAATGTATCGAAAATCGACATTCAGTAAACAAGGATTACGTTGTTGCACAAATGAATGAACTGATTTTAAGTCTGGGAGTGTTGACTTGGGATGTTGGATTAGATGAGGATGAGCGTTGGTTTTTAACGCTTTCTCCAAACGGAAATGAAGATATGTTTAAGATAAGTCGAAAAATAATGGCGGAAGCTCCAGGGCATATGGATTGGCTTTTTTACGCAAGTAGGCCGGCAAAAAAATGGAATCGGGAATTCGTCGTTTACGACAACAACATGGACGAACAAAATATTGATGCTTCTCCATGGCATTATATTGTTTTTGAAGAGCATAATGGAAAGTTAGAGCTGGTAATTGAAGCCAAAAACATTCCTCAATTGGACCCTGAAACGGCCGAGGTGGCCGCTGAACAATTTGTGATTAATGAAGTAGGTGAAGCTACACGTATTCTAAACCTCTCTTCTATTCAAATTGTGCATACACTGGAAAGCGAGTATGAATCTTCAAAGACGCCAGTTAAAGATTTAAAAGATCATTTGGCAGAAATACTCTAAACGAATGCTAATTCAGGTCAACTTTTCTTCTTGTGAAAATCCCTGTTCGGGTGCTGCCAATCGCACGAACCTTGATGGTTTCCCCGAACACTTTTATGGGCCGTATCACCGTTGAAGAGTGCTTTTTTGGATTTCCAGTCATCATTAAATTGCACTTAAACCGAATTTTAAAAGGATATTGGCAAAATTATGGAATGCACATTTGCCAAAGGATAGCAATGATATTTGTCATCTTTTTTATAGTGTTAATGCCGTAACTTTACAGTATTGTAACTAATTAAACACATACTTAAGATGAAAAATGGGATTATTTTTGTTTTAGTGCTTTTCTTAACAAGCACTGCTTTTTCACAGGATTATCTTGCGCGAGCGCGTCAAGAAAAAGAATGGGGATATATAAAGAAAGACGGAAGCTGGTTCATAAACCCACAATTCGCACGTGTAAATAATTTTAGTGAGGGATTAGCTTCAGTTCAAGCCGTTGGTGGTCTTTGGGGATTTATTGATAAGGAAGGTGGTTATGTAGTTAATCCTCAATTTAATGCTGCAAATAATTTTAGTGAAGGATTAGCCTCTATTAAGAAAGAAAAACTTTGGGGGTTTATTGATAAAGAAGGGAATTATGTAATTAACCCACAATTTGAAAACACGTATGATTTTTCTGAGGGGCTTGTTCATGTTCGTTTAGGGAAACAATGGGGTTACATTGACAAGAAAGGTAACTATGTAATTAATCCACAGTTTGAGAGAGCTGAGCCGTTTTCTTATGGAATAGCACGTGTTAGAGTAGGTGGAAGATGGGGTTACATCAACAAGGACGGTAAGTATGAAATTAATCCACAATTTGATGACGCAGGTGATTTCCATGATGGATATGCTAAAGTTCGAAAAGGCAAATTATGGGGATTCATTAACAAGGATGGTAAGATTATAATTAACCCACAATTTGTTCAAGTTAAGGACTTTGACAACGGAACCGCTGCGGTAAAGCAAGGGAAAGAATGGGGGTTTATTGATAAAAAAGGAAAATTTACAATTAACCCGCAATTTCTAAATGCGCTAAGTTTTTCAGAAGGAATGGCTGCTGTGAGACAAGGAAAACAATGGGGGTATATCAACAAAGATGGAAAATTCGTTGTCAATCCGCAGTTTGAAGGTGCGATGGATTATCACTATGGTATGGCTTTGGTGAAAAAAGCTGGCCTATATGGTTGGATTGATAAAGATGGAAACTTTGCTATTAATCCAGGATTTGGAAATGCCTATCGTTTTGTGAAGGTTAAGTAAGTACTGTTTCAGTCTCAAGCAAAAAAACCACCCATTTAAAATTTTAAATGGGTGGTTTTTTTGCTTTTCTTAAAAGCCCATAGGCATGTTTAACCGAATTTAATTCAAGTTAACGGACTTTGTTCTTACTGTTTCGTTAATCAACCAGTAGTCTCTTCCACCGATATTTTGAGGATCATAATTAAGTCCAATAATTTGAACATACCCTTGTCCTACTCCCACAGTTGATAAATCTGCAGCAGAGAAAGTATACGAATTGGTTCCTCCACCTACAATATAAAATACGCTTCCATCAGGACCATAAATGCCAAAGTAAGTTGAATCGGCATTGGTCACAGAACCAGATGTTGCAGTATACGACGATCCAGTTGAAACATCTCCTGATGAAATTTCAGCAACAGTAGAAAATCCATCTGTTGTGCTAGCGTTAAATGATGGCCAAGTGCTACCCGAGCCAGTCCAATTAACTGTTCCCCCAAATGAAATCCCTGTCGGGTTGGATGTCCCTGGTGTATAAACATAAGAATTATTGGATTGTGATGTCAGTGAATTTCCATCAACATCAACAGTGCCAGCGCTAATGAATGACCCTCCGCCATCCTCACTAAATACGGCTACTGCTGTTCCTAATTGGGTCTCAATTGGGCCAATAGGACTCGTTGTTGTCGAAATCGTTTTAATCGCCACAAGCGTTCCAAAAGTTCCAGAAAAGGATGGGGAGTATCCTGCGGGTTGTGCAGCTGATGCTACGACATCATAAATACATGAACCATCGTCTTCATTTGCAACGGAATTGTAATTTGTTGCTTCTGAATCTGTGCATCCTTTCTTTTTACAGGATGTAAATCCTATTACGCCGCATAGACCGATAGCACTTGCTAAAAAAATTGACTTAATTTTCATAAATAGATTGAATTTGGTTAGGCCACAAGTTTAATAAAACTGTATCAATTTTACAATTAAGCAGTTAACGTTCCCCGATAGCATTCTATTCGGTAATCGCTGCTGTCTAAATTTGTGCGTTATTCTTCACCAATCCATGAGTGTGGCACTTAATCTCCATTTTTGGAGTACGCTATTCTACGATAACCTTGAATCTTTGTGTCGAAGAGTTCATCGTTAAGGTAATAAAGTATACCCCTGATAATTCGTTGTTAAGTGTAAGTTTCTTTTGCTCATCAAGGTTGCCATCTTGAACCAGACGACCATGGATATCAACGACTGTATATTCGCCAGAAACCGGTTGTGTGAAGAGAAAATTCCCAGTTGCATTTGGAGAAGGGTAGATTAGTAATTCATTTGTTTCTGTTTTAGCTAAACCTACATTTTCCGAGCAGTCAGCCTGAATTGCACATGTTTTCTTTGGACCCATCCATTGTCTCACGTCGACAGTTGGAGCGGGTGCAGAAGATGGAGTGTATGTGGGTCCCGTTACTATTTGGTCGAAGGTTGATATCGTTCCCCCCGTTTTAATCAAGTACTTTCCATCGGGTAGGACTAGTCCAGTCCAGCCAACAGCTGAGCCTCCTGCTCCTGAAATAGTTATGCCAGGATATATTACTTGGTCAGTTGTTAAATCAATTTCGAAATATTCAGCCCCCGATAAACTGAAGGTACCTTGGTTAATCTTAAAACCATACATTCTATCTAATTCACAATCATAGTACATGTTAACGTAATACGAATTATATGCAGAATCAATCAACTCGATTGTTCCATTGTCCAAATCCGTTTTATACAAATAACCATAGTTTCCATTTGGAGTCTGACCGTATCCACCCATCCATAAAATGTTATCTGATGTAGGAGTATCGGCATATGACCCTATTTGACTTGTGAAAACTGACCCAACAAAAGTGCCATTTATTGTCCGATCACCGGTGTTCTTATCTACTGAAACCATCTGGAGCTCCCAAGGTCCAAAAGTGTTTAAGTGCAAACCTACATAGCGGGTCCCGTCAAATGTTTCTCTCAAATATTGATAGTGACCAGATGTACCAGTATCGGCAGGGACAACACTTTGAATAATGCCAAAGGTGTCAATTTCATAAAAGTTAAAATGGTATGGATTGGCAGTAGTAGAGTCGATCGCGGTAAATACATAATTCCCTCTACAGTTTGGCGTATATGTCTGAGAAAAATAGTTGATCACAGGCAGTTGGGCTAATTGGGTAACAGCACCCGTGCTTGCATCAATTTTATCAAAGAAGTAGCGATAGCCAAATTGTGGTGTATACTCTGATTCTAATCCGAAGAGACTTTGGCTAAAGGAATTTAGACTGAATAACAAACTAATTATTAGAATAGCGTTTTTCATGTAGATTGAGTTAGTAGGTAGTGTGAAGATAGCGAACTTTACAAGAAACTAAATAGAAGAGACAAAATTAGCTAGAAACTACTGGGCTGTTTTGTCCACATCCCTTCCATCTACAGAGGGACTTTATCTATTGCCAGACAGTAAAGAGATCAATCGTTTTATGAGATTTTTCAGGAATAATAAAGTGTATTGTTAGCGATAAACCTTTTATGGAATCATAATTTGGAAAGGTGGTTAGTAAACACTAACTTTGTTTTATGGATTTATCAAAAAGACAAATCGAAATAATTGAAGCAGCAACGAAACTCATTGGGAAAGGAGGCGTTCAAAGTCTCACGACAAAGACCTTGGCGGCCGAAATGGGCTTTTCTGAGCCAGCACTTTATCGACACTTTTCTGATAAGAATGACATATTGAAATCGGTGCTGATCTATTATAAAGAAAGATTGAAAATTGGACTAACTGATATAATTCATTCAAATTTGACGGGCACTGAAAAGATTCAGTCTATGATTGATTTTCAATTCGATCATTTTACGAAATTCCCTGCCGTCATCATGGTTATTTTTTCAGAAACAAGCTTTCAACACGATGGTCAATTGTCCAAGATAGTATCTGAAATAATGCTTCAAAAAAGTGCAATGGTTAGCGGTATTATTGAATTAGGTCAGAAAGAAGGAAATATTAGATCTGATGTTGCACCTGATCAACTTGCCACCATAATTATGGGAAGTATGCGTTTCACAATCCTTCGATGGAGATTATCCAATTTTGATTTCAATTTAGTTGAAGAAGGAGCCGTATTATGGAACACACTGGCATTACTAATTAGGAAACAGAAAAAAGTTGAATTGAAAAGTTAACAAACACTAAGAATATGATCGTAAAAATATTTAGTTTCTTGCTTATAACGGGATCAGCATTAGTTCTCACTAGTTGTGGAAATAGCGCAGAAAAAGACAGCTCAAATTCGGATCCAATTCATGAAGGACATAATCATGATGATGAATCCATTGAGCTGGATGATGGAAAAAAATGGATTGTAGTAGACGAAATGATGGGGCATATAAGAAATATGGAATCTGATGTCGCCCTTTTCGAAAGCCAAGAGGAAAAAGACTACCATGCTTTGTCGGTTAAGTTAGAAAACAACATTGATTTGTTAACCTCGAATTGTACAATGACTGGTCAGGCGCATGATGAATTGCATAAATGGCTACTTCCATATATCGATATGGTCGATGAGCTTTCTAATGCGAAAAACGACGAAGCAGCAGCTTCGATTTACCATAAAATACAGGTCTCATTTAAATCATTTAATACCTATTTCAAATGAATCTGAAAAGCGTAAATGCAGATAATAATGTTGTAACAGCGGTTCCAGGTTTTAAAAATGAGAATGGAATGGAGGCTCCCTTAATCATCGGTGATAACTTGGAAATTGAACCAATGGTCAAACACTGGACAAGCACCGTAAGGAGAATAATTTTTACTGATTAAATCTTAAAATTGAAGATATGAAACAGCATTTTTCTACGAATCTAAAGTTAGTAATTACTAACGTTGTTCTTCTGTTAATCATTAATTCTGCCCAAGCTCAAATCTGGGAATTAGAGCAGTGTATTGATACTGCATTGGTCAATAATAAAAAGCTGGAAATCGCTAAGAACGATATTACCATAAGTGAAAATAGAAATAAGGAAGCCAAGGCTAATTTAATTCCCAAAGTTGTGCTTAACGGAGAATACAAATATTATACAGACCTTCCGTATCAGTTGATGCCATTGTCTGTTTTTGGTGGACCAGAAGGACAATTCAAAGAAGCGCAATTTGGAGTTCCACATAATATTAATGCAAATGTGCAATTGAACATTCCATTATATAATCCACAGGCTTACGGAGCAATTAAAGCCACGCAGATTGCATCTGAAATTAAAGAGATTCAATTTCAAAAAACAGAAGAAACGATATATCTGGAGGTTTCAAATTTGTACTACAACGCACAAATAGTAAGTAATCAACTTAAATTTATTGATAGCAATATCAATAATGTTTCATCGCTCTTACAGAATGTAGAATTACTCCATGAACAGTTGCTTGCTCAAAAAACAGATGTTGACAGAATTGCCTTGCAATTGGAGATCATAAAATCGCAGAGGGAAATAGTATTGAATCAGCAAGGGCAAATTCTTAATACACTGAAATTTATTATGGGGATTTCATTAGATCGTGAATTAGAAGTGAATCCTGCAATTGAGTACACTAAAACGAATAATCATAATGTTCATTCATCTCTTGACTTATTGATGGGGCAATCATATAGCAGCTTGTTAAAAAGTGAGTTAAGTACTTTGAAAAGAAGTAGACTTCCCTCCGTTTCTGTATTTGGTTCGTATGGGACACTTGGATATGGCTATGACGAAAAACCCAATGATTTTTTGAATTTTTATCCAGTAGGACTTGCTGGATTACAAGTTAAGTATCCACTATTTAATGGAACTGTTACGCACAGAAAAATCGAACAGAAGAAGATCGAGATTACAAATAGTGAATTGAAAGTTGCTTTAATTGATGAACAAAGCGAAATGTTGATTGAAAATGCGAAGATGAAAAAAACTACTGCAATTCTTACTGTTGAAACTAGCTTGTTGCAGATCGATATGGCGAAGTCAATTTACGAGGATACTGAATTACAAAGGCAAAATGAGCTGTCTACTCTCAATGATGTTTTAATGGCGGACACAGCGCTACGAGAAGCGCAGCAAAATTATTTGTCTGCAATTATTGATTACCTGAAAGCAGAACTCGAATTGAAAAACTTAACAGGAAACACTTTAAAATAAAACTATGAAAAAGTTAACAGGAATATTAATACTCATTGCTCTGGTAGTTTTGATCGTCGTTCAACTTAAGGGAAACAAAGAAATTTCTGAAAATAGAATTTATCAGTATGATAAGGAGCAAGAAATCATCGTTCATACCGAGAAGATTCAACCTACATATGGTGAAGGAAATTATTCATTTACAGGAACTTTTGAAGCATTTAAAGAGGTGAATATAAACGCAGATATACAGGGTAAAATCGTGAAAATGTACGTAGATGAAGGAGCTTCTGTCAAGAAAGGTCAAAACTTAATAAAGTTAGATGACCAATTGCTACAACTACAGCTTCAATCGGTAGAAGCGCAGATCGAAGGACTTGAAGCTGACGTAAAAAGATACACGGTTCTTTCGAATGCTGACGCAATTCAAGGGGTGAAGTTAGAGAAGACCTTATTAGGACTAAAAACGGCGAAGATTCAGCGGCAAACATTACTCGAGACAATCTCGAAAACAACAATTAAAGCTCCGTTTAGTGGAATTGTAACGATGAAAATGACGGAAATAGGTGCGTTTGCTGCACCAGGAATGCCATTGGTTATGTTGACGGATATTTCCAACTTAAAATTCACTGTCAATGTATCTGAGAATGATTTGAGCTTATTTGAGATGAATAAGTCCTATAACCTTAAATCAGATTTGTTCTCGGATTTGGAGCTCAAAGGTGAGGTAATCCTGATCGGGAGCAAAGGAAATATGGGGAATAGTTTTCCTGTGCATTTTAAAGTAGAAAACACTGCTAAAACTGCAATCAGGTCCAAGATGTTTGGAGAAGTATCTGTGGATGTAACAGGTGATGCTAAGTCCATTCTCATTCCTTCTTCCGCAATTATTGGTTCAAATATTCAACCGCAAGTTTACCTCGTAAAGGATGGTAAAGCAGTGCTTCATAATGTTTCTATTTCACGACGAATTGGAAACAAGGCGGTAATTGAAAGTGGAATAGGGGAAGGAGACATTATCGTTACTTCTGGCTTCATCAACCTCTTTGATGGAGCGAATGTGGTAAACAGTAAAAACTAGAAACATGAATATTACAGAAATATCAATAAAACGCCCTTCGCTGATAATTGTAATTTTCAGTGTGTTTGCTCTATTGGGATTCATTGGCTACAAGAGTTTGAGCTATGAATTAATGCCTGATTTTAATCAACCAGTAGTTGTAATAAAAACCGTATACCCTGGTGCTGACCCGCAAGAAGTGGAAACCTCCGTATCCCGAGAAATTGAAGATGCGCTTTCTAACTTGGAAGGTGTAGAGTACCTTGTTACGAAGTCATTACCGAATGCATCTGTCGTTATTGTTAATCTAAATTATGGTACCGATTTAGACCAAACAATGCAGGATGCTCAGCGATATATTGATAATATCCGAAAAGACTTACCGGAGGACATCCTCAGTCCGGAAATGAGCAAGGTTTCACCGAATGATCTTCCGATAATGTCTATTAGTGCGACAAGTGATCTGCCTTCAACGGAATTTTATCAAAAAATGAAAGATGAGTTTCTCCCGCAGATTCAGCAGATTAATGGTGTTGCTGAATTGACCTTACTTGGCGGTGAAGAAAGAGAAATTCAGGTAAAGGTAAATCAGGATAAACTTAGACTCAACAATCTTTCCTTGATTCAAGTTGTTGAGGCGATTAATCGATCTGGGATTGACCTCCCAACGGGAATGGTGGAGTCTTCTACTGAAAGTAATTCTGTTCGGTTAACGGGTAAATTCACGAAGATTCAAGACGTCAAAAACGTTCAGGTAGCTATGCCCGTTCCAGGAAGCCCTATCTACGTCAAGGATGTTGCTGAGGTCACCGATGAAATTAAGAAAATCACCTCTGTTAGTAGATATAATGGGAAGAATGGAATTGGAATTCTATTGAAAAAACAGGGGGATGCCAATGCTGTTGATGTATCAAAAGCGATTCGTGATAAATTCGAAATAATTGAAAAGCAGAACGCTGAAGATAATGTACAGTTTATTATTGCTGATGACAGTACTGATAATACAATAGCTGCGGTGGATTCCGTTGTAGCAGATCTTATCCTTGCCGTGATTCTAGTATCGCTCGTGATGCTCCTGTTTTTAAGAAGTTTCAGAAATGCATTGATTGTTTTAGTCGCTATACCAACGTCATTGATAACGGCATTCGCGGTAATGTGGATGTTAGGCTACACACTTAATCTGATGACGCTTCTAGCAATGTCATTGATCATCGGGATTTTAGTGGATGATGCCACTGTAGTTCTGGAAAATATCCAGCGTCATTTGGACATGGGGAAAGGGAAACGTGAAGCGGCTATGGATGGACGTATGGAAATTGGCTTTTCCGCAGTCTCAATTACCTTGGTCGATATCGTTGTGTTTTTGCCGATCCTCTTCATTCAAGTTTTCGTTGCAGACATGTTACAGCAATTTGCGGTAGTTGTTATTACTTCAACATTAACAAGTTTATTCGTAGGCTTCACCTTAACGCCCTGGATGGCTTCCAGAATGGGTAAGTCGGAAGATATTCAACCCACGAATTTTTTTAATAAGTTTTTGCTTTGGTTTGAGAAACAACTCGACAAGTTCACAAACTGGTATGGTAGGCAATTGGAATGGGTGCTAAGTCACAAGCTTGCATTTATGGGGATTATCGTTGCCTTGTTTGCATTAACGGCTGTGATGATGAAGCAGAATATTATTGGCGCCGAATTAATTTCTACAGGAGACCAAGGGAAATTTAGATTGAGTCTAGAATACGATAAATCAACCTCCATTCAACAAAATAATATTACTTCTCAACAAATAGAAGATTTCATATTGCATCAAAAAGATGTCGAATCTGTGTTTAGTAACATTGGTGGTCCAAGTACAGGAATTGGAAGTTTGGGTGTTGGTTCAGCCAATAAAACAGAGTTTACAATTCAACTTAAACCTGCAGATTTTCGTAACGATCAACCTACAGAACGATTCATGCGCGACCTCAGGTCAGCATTGCAAGAAAAGTATTCAGGTATTAATTACTCAATGGCAGCACTTGGCTTAATTCCGCGCTCGGCTCCTGTTGAATTGACATTGAGCGGTAACGATCTGGAAGAAGTGATGCAGGTGGGGAGTGACTTGAAGTCAGTTATTGAAAACATTCCTGGAGCAGATAATGTTCAGCTCTCTGTAGAGGAAGGAAGTCCAGAGTACAAGATCATTCCAGATCAAGATAAAATGCAACGTTTAGGATTGAATACAGCTTATGTAGGAATGAACCTGAGAATTGCATTAACTGGAAATGAAACCGCAACGTTAACAGAAGGCGGTACTGAGTTTCCAATTCGTGTCTGGTTCGATGATCTTAATAGACAGAATTACGAAGATCTTAAAAATATCACTATTGTGAATCCAAAAGGAATTCCAATTTTGATTTCTCAGTTCGCTGAAGTTGTAAAGGAAAATTCACCGTCATTATTGGAACGAAAGGATCGTCAGTCAGCGGTAACATTAACCTCTGATGCATTGGGTCGACCTTCGGGGACGGTTGCTGATGATGTTGTTGCCTACTTAAAAGAAAATCCTCTGCCCGAAGGTATCGAGATGACCTGGGGAAGTGATATTAAAAGGCAGAATGATAGTTTCGGTGCATTGGGGTCAGTTTTATTGATTTCATTCTTGTTGATCTACCTAATTATGGTTGCATTGTATGACAGTTTCGTGTATCCATTTGTCGTGTTGTTCTCTATTCCTGTTGCCGTAATTGGTGCTTTCTTAGCATTGAATTTATCGATTAGTCATTTGAGTTTATTTGCCTTACTAGGTATGATTATGCTAATGGGGCTGGTTGTAAAAAATGCGATACTTATAGTCGATTTCACCAATCAACTTAAGGCGCAGGGGATGCATTACAAAGAAGCGCTAATTATTGCTGGAAAAGGAAGAATGCGGCCAATTTTGATGACAAGCATCTCGATGATTGTGGGAATGCTGCCAATTGCTTTAGCGACAGGAACGGCCAGTGAATGGAAAAATGGTTTGGCTTGGGTAATAATTGGAGGAGTCACCTCCTCGCTGATTCTAACAGTATATCTGGTTCCAGTGGTCTATTATGTAGTTGATAACATCAAAGAACGTTTTACGGGGAAGAAAGTAGAATTAAAGCCGATTGAAGAATGAAGATTGTTGGGGTCGTATTTTTTGGTTTCTCCAATCGTCCGAATTTTGAAAAGGTCTGTTTCTATCTTGGATCGAACACTACAAAAACGGTGAAGGTCGTTTAAGGTTTTATATAAATAATATCGAGCGTAGTCGAAATCTCTATTTATGAATTAAGGAGTTCCTTGACGATTTGTTCACCTGCGCGACCATCTCCATAAAGTTGTGAAGAAAAGTCTGATTTTTTGTTCAACATTGTTTCAACGTGATTTAATATCAAATTCCTATCAGCACCAGCTAAAAGATTGAATCCGTTGTCTACGAGTTCAACCCATTCTGTTTCATCTCGCATGGTAACACAGTTTTTCTCAAAGAAATAAGCTTCCTTTTGAAGTCCACCGCTATCCGTCATCACTAAAGAACAATTCTTCAATAATTCAATCATGTCGAAATATCCAACTGGATCAATCAATTCAACATTTAATTTCAACCCATATTTCTCCAGCAAACTGCTTGTTCTTGGGTGCAACGGCATAACCACTCGTGTAGACTTATGGATTGTATTCAACGCTTCAACAATAGCATTCAATCTGTCTTTATCATCTGTATTCTCTGCACGATGAAGTGTACATAGTATAAAATCACCCTCAAACATCGAAGAAGGTAGAGTTGCTCTTTCCTTAGATTTTTGAGCGTAAAACATTCCTGCGTCTAACATTACATCTCCGCTTCTAATAACCCTAGCTTCAAGATTATCAAACCCTTCTAATTTCAAATTGTCTATTGCGGTTTGCGTTGGTGCGAATAGAATGTCTGAGATTCTATCTGTCAAAATGCGATTCACTTCTTCTGGCATTCGAATATTAAAACTTCTTAACCCCGCTTCAATATGTGCTACTTTAACATGCTTTTTCTTGGCTGCCAATGCCCCAGCAATTGTTGAATTCGTATCTCCATAAACCAAAACCCATTCAGGATTTTCAATTTTAATTACTTCTTCAATTTTTTCAAGCATTTGACCTGTCATTGCACCATGATCCAATCCATTAATACTCAAATTGTATTTTGGTTTTGGAATGTCCATTTCCTCGAAAAATATTTCAGACATGTTGTGATCATAATGCTGACCAGTATGTACTAAAATTTCCTCGACATCATCATGCTGCTTAAACACTCGGCTAATCACGGCTGCTTTTACAAACTGTGGCCTTGCACCTATTATCGTGATTATCTTTCGTTTCATGAATTGAATTAATTTCTATTGAAGAATATTTTTCAATGATTCCGCAATGCTATTTCTATTAAATTTTTTGGAGATGTATGACCTAGCATTGCCGCCCATTATTTTCAACTTATCTGGATTGGTTGCCATTTCTAGCATCTTATCCGCCATATCCTTAGCGTTTTCAGGCTCGTAGTATAATCCCGCCTTGGCATTGTCAATGAAGTGCAACTTTGCTTCTCCCCCAACACCGAGTAACAATGGAATTTCCATCGCTTGTGCTTCGAATATTTTTGATGGGATTGCACCCATAAAAAGATCCAATTTTCGAAGCGGTACTAATGCGACATCAACTCCTTTTAAAATACCTGGCATTTCACTCTTTGCAACAGGGTCTCTAAAAATGACATTGCTTAACCCAAGCTCTTTATTCAAAGCAAGCAGTTCGTCTTTAACAGGACCAGCTCCTTGTAAAACGATCTTTATTGTTGGATTGTCCTCAATTAATTTTGCTGCATGAAGAACACTGTGTAGTCCTTGAGCATGACCGATAATTCCTCCATAGAAGAATACCGTGTCAACGTCTTTCGCTCCAATTTCATTTCTAAATCCAGTAGGTTCTATGTTCACAGGATTGTAAAATGATACATCAACTCCATTTGGTAGCCAATGTACTTTTGTCTCGGGAAAACGTTCTTTGATATTATCCACAATCCCCATTGTTTGTCCAGTTACCAAATGCGCTCGATTGTAGCATTTCTTTTCTAATCGATACGCCAATTTAAGCATAAAAGAATTGGTAACAATTCCCATTTTTTCTGCACTTTCAGGCCATAAATCGGAAACATTGAAAATTAATTTCGCTTTCAATTTTCTAGACAAAGCCATGGCAGAATATCCTAAAAATAAAGGTGGCGATTCTACCATTAGATAATCGAATTTATCATAGCTTCTTCCTCTCCAATAAGAAGTCCATACAAAGCTGAAATAGTTCAACAACCGAGGAATTATTTTCTTAGAATTGGATACATAAATCTTGGACCTTTTCACCTTAATCCCTTCTATAACTTCTTCTCGAATCGCCCCCTTTCGGTAAGCTTCCATGATTTCCATTTTGGGATAATTCGGCATGGCTGTCAAAACTTCCACATCAACACCACTTGCTTTAAGGCGCACCGCTAGTTCGTGCAAACGATTTTGAGGCGCTCCAATTTCTGGTGGGTAATATTGTGTTAGTATCAGTAATCTCATTCTTGCATATCCTATCAAAAGACAAAATTAACATAATTCCATTCGTCTTTTGCATAGCTTCAATAAGCTATTCATGCTGAATTGAGGGAGCTAATGGCTGGCAGATTCTTTCTTCGGTTCTGAATCTTTATTTAACGCAATTGATAGAAAAATGAAAGATTCTTTCATAAAAAGAACATGATTAAATAGTATATGCCAACCAGGATAAACACCGCGCCAATAATGTACCTCATCACTTTTTCGATACGTTGGACTTTATTGAAGTAGCGACTCATTTTACCTACAGAAAAGGCAAGTAAGTACGCGAAAAAGATGACGGGAATTCCTGTGCCGAGCGCGAAAACCAGTGGGAGATACAAACCATTAACTTCTGCAATCGACATTGGAATTAAGACGCCAAAAAATAGCGCTCCGCTATAAGGGCAAAAAGCCAAGGCAAAAATGATTCCTAACAAGTACGATCCTAAGTATCCTTTATCTTTATATCGATCTGAAAATTTATCTTGTAAATTGAGTTTTCCAAGAAAATTGAGTCTGATGACGTTGAGCATGATTAAACCAACAATTATTAAGATCGGCCCTAGAAATCGCTCTCCGTATTGACTAAATAGTTTAGCGATGTGAAATTTACTTGCTCCAAAAAATAGAACCAAACCAATTACTGAATAGCTTGTAGCTCTGCCAAGTGTGTAAATGATGCCGCTCCAGAATGCTTTTTTAGGCTCTTTTATATTTTTTGAAATATAGGCGGTCGCGGTGATATTCGTCGCTAATGGACAAGGGCTTATCGCAGTAAGGAGTCCTAGAAAAAATGCGCTAAATAGTGCAATTTCCGAAGTGTGTGCAAGATTCGATAAGTAATCAAACATCTTAGAGTTTTTTCAAGGCTTGATTCAACTCTTTTTTTAGTTCACTTTTGAAATCATCACCATGAATTGCGTCAAAAGCCCATTCTGTTAGATCGAGAATATCTTCCTCACCATCCTTAAAAACAGTGATCATTAATGCTGTCCCAAATGCTTCATACTCTTCTGCAATTTTTTGATTTTCCTTAGCATCAACGTTAATCAATGTGAATGTGATGGTGCTGTCCTTCAAATTGCTTCCAAAATTTTCGTTTAACGTTTCTTTTGTCAACCTTTCGATTGTAAGGCAAGATTCGCAACGATGATCAGTGTGAAAGTCATACACAGCGACATGGTTCTTGTCTAGTTCCACAATAACTGATTTTCCGTTATCGTCATTTGATTCGCCGCAAGAAAACAGAAGTAGCGTAGTTAAGAGGAAAATTACTTTTTTCATAGTGTTTGAATTAAAAAATTAGGTTAAAAATGTACCCTGATATTATGATGCATAAGATGACTACACCAAAAAAGATCCCTATCAATTTCCAGGTCATTACTTTTTTCAAAAGCATAGCTTCTGGAAAAGACAGCCCAACAACTCCCATCATAAATGCAATGGCAGTTCCCAACGGTATTCCTTTAGCAACTAGTACCTCTACAACGGGTAAAATTCCGGAAGCATTAGCGTACATGGGAACTGCAAGAACGGTTGCAGCGGGAACAGCAAACATGTTTTCTTTCCCCATATATTGTTCGAAAAACCCTTCAGGAATATATCCGTGCATTAATCCACCTATAGCAATTCCAACCACCACATAAGGCAGAATCCCTTTGATAATCGACATCGCTTCTCTCCAAATTTCGGGTAATCGCTGCTTGAATGTTATATTGCCTTGTTTGAACTCTTCACTTTCTTTCTCCGCATTGATAATAACACCTTGGACCCATGGTGTTAAGAACCGTTCGAGCTTAAGTTTTTCCAATATAAAGCCGGAAAAAGTTCCTAGAATTACCCCACTTGCAATGTATATTATGGTTGTCTTCAACCCAAACATTCCAAAAAAGAGAGCGATCGCCACTTCATTCACTAGTGGCGATGTAATTAAAAACGCAAAAGTCACACCTAATGGAATCCCACCTTTCACAAAACCAATAAAAAGAGGTACAGAAGAACAGGAGCAAAATGGTGTTACGACTCCGAATAAGGAAGCCATGAGATACTCCATTCCATATAATTTTTTTCGGGAGAGATAATTCCTAACTTTTTCGACGGGAAAGTAACTGTTGACGATTCCCATAAAAAAAATGATCAGAAAGAGTAGAAGTATAATTTTTATGGAGTCATAAATAAAGAAATTGAGTGCTTGAGCCAAGTGCTGCTCAGGTGATAATCCAATCGTGTCGTAGACCAACCAATCGGTAATATTTTGGAGCCAATCAAACATGGTGTTTTGCTTTTACTGAGTTGAATTGTTGATTTTTTGAGATTAGCAACATTCTCCCCCAGTAGCGCTTTCTGATACTGATTGTGTGTTTCCATTGATTGGAAATCCTTTTTGCACCCACCGGATAATACCATCCTGCATATTGAATACATGTGTCCACCCATGATTCATCAAAAAGTAAGTAGCTTTTAAGCTTCTCGCACCACTCCTACAAACCAGCACAACGTCTTTGTCTTTGGGTATTTCAGTAAACCTGTCTTCAAACTCGCTTAGAGGGATGTGCAGAATGTTTGGCACATTATAACCTAACTCTTGGACTTCGTTGCTTTCTCTAACATCAACTAGGAGAGCACCATCTGATATTTTCTTCATGGTCGTGGTTGGACAAATTTCCTTTGCAGATTCCATAGTCGTTATTTTAAGAGTTCTTCAACTTCTGTTCTTGAGGGTACGCGACCTTTAATTTTTATTTCCTCGTCAATTACAAGAACGGGTGTAGATAATACATTGTATTGCATGATTTCCATGATGTCTTCTACTTTTATTACTTCAGCATCGATGTTTTGATCTGCAATAACATCTTTCACAAGAACTTCTGTCGTTTTGCATTTCGGGCAACCTGTTCCTAGAATTTTTATTGTCTTCATAATTTATACATTGCTTATCGCCAATTAACGATGGTGGTTTTAAATTTTTTTATTCGAACAACTGTGTGAAAAGTTTTTGTGCTGTGTCCCAATTTTCTTTATTGATGCAATATTTAATACGTGGTGGTTTTATTTCTCCTTGAATTAACCCGGCATTTTTCAATTCTTTCAAGTGCTGTGAAACTGTTGATTGAGATATGGGTAAGATATCTACTAAATCTCCAGTGAAACAGCAACTTTGTTTTTCTAAGTGCTTTAAGATAATTATTCTAGTCGGGTGAGAAATAGCTTTTGCGAATAAAGCCAATTGCTCCGTTTCTCTATCAAAATTGCTATCAACTAATGTTCTTTTCATATTGCTTATCGTAAATGTACGATTAATATATCGTTTTCAAATGTGCTATTTGTTACAAACTATTTTGGGAAGTACGGAGAAAGGATTCGTTTTTGGGAAAAAGTACACAACGTTCAAGGCTAAGAAGCCGTATGGACTCTCAACCAAGAATTTCATTTAAAGATAGAATTGATTTTACAACTATGGTTGTGATAATGACGAACATGCTCAGATGCTTCTTAGCCTTTCTTAACTATTGATGAAGAGCCATTTAACCTAGTTAAATGAGACTAAACTTGAATATATTTTTTTACCTTTGTATCAAGCTATGTTTTTCAGTTCGGCATAGCGATTTTTAACCAAACAAAAACCACTATGAAAAAAGTTAGACTTGCTTTACTTGCAATGATTTTTTCGGGCGTAATCTACGCTCAAGAAGTCGTTTCCACACAAGGTGAATCATATTACGGCGGTAGTGCTAATATTGATTTTACGATCGGTGAAGCAATAATCAACACGGAAACGGATGGTACTTATGAGATTACTCAAGGGTTTCATCAAACCAATTGGAATTTTGCTGGAATGGAAGATTTGATGCCGGAAATGGATGTCAAAATATTCCCTAATCCAACAAGCGATATTCTAAATATCACAACTACTCAATTCGAAGGAGTTAGTTATGCGCTTGTAGATGCCAATGGTAAAATTGTCAAAGATGATAAGCTTATCGGAGAGACTACAATTGTAGGAGTTAACGAGCTAGCACCGGGAAGCTACTCGATTTTACTTTTAGACCAAGAAAAAAACAAATTGAAAACATTTAAACTTATTAAAAACCAGTAATTATGAAAAAAATTCTATTCACAATGGTAGCTGTATTAACCATAAGTACAGCAACAATGGCACAATCGCCTCAAGCATTCAAATATCAGGCGGTGATCCGTAATAGTTCAAACGTCATTTTAACTAACCAATCAGTAGGGATTGAGTTGACTATTCATCAAGGGACTCCAGGCGGAACAGCAGTATACACTGAGACCTTTTCGGAAACAACAAACACATTCGGTTTGGTGAATCTTGAGATAGGAACGGGAACAACAGTTGATGTTTTTTCTGCAATTGATTGGGCAAATGGACCCTATTATATGGAAACAGCTCTTGACTTAACAGGCGGTTCTTCGTACACAACAATGGGGACATCAGAGTTATTAAGTGTGCCTTACGCTTTGTACGCAGCGAATGGCGGTAAATGGGATGAAAATGGAGCCGATATTTCTAATGGAAATACGGGGAATGTAGGAATTAAAACAACTACACCTTCTTCTGATCTTCATATAAAGATGAGCGCATCTCCATTTCCAAACCCTACAACGGGAGGGATTACGCTAGAGAATGCTGGAACTACAAGTGAATGGCAAATATGGAATAGTAACCCTTATTTGAGTTTTGCTTACGATGACGTTCGACTTGCTTATGTAAATAGTACCACAGGCGACTGGACAGTTACTTCAGATCGTCGTTGGAAAAAGAACATTGAAACAATGGAGCCTGTTATTGATGATTTAATGAAGTTGAGACCTGTAACATACAATTATAAGCGTAACTCAGATAATGACCCGAAAATTGTTGGATTTATCGCGCAAGAAGTTCAGGAAGTATTCCCTAATTTAGTTTACTCGGAAGATGGAACTCAACTAGCGCTTGCTCGTGCTGATTACGCAATTTTAGCGGTTAAGGCGATTCAAGAACAACAAAAAGTGATTGTAGAGCTTGAAGATAAGTTAACGCAAGAGATTTCTGAAAATGAAGAGTTGAAGAAAATGATCTTAGATTTGGCGAAAAGAGTTGAAGAATTAGAGAAGTAATTTTTCATTGAAAAAGAACTGATAAATTGGGAGGCTCCTTTGGGCCTCCCTTTTTTATTACCTAAAGATATCTTTCATAATTTGAATGAATGGCCTGGGCTACTTTCGTAAGTTAACGATCGTATTTAAAATCAGATATAATTTGGTTGCCTCCCAAGTTTTGTTAGCTTAATTTAAAAGTGAATTATTTTATGGTTGAAACAAAAATATTTGATGCGGTAAATAGACCAAGTGCATTGGAAAAAAAAGAAATAGTAAATTTTCTCTTTGAACATCTTCAAGAATTTGGTGACCCCAAAAAAGATATTCAAAAAGCGATTGAATACTCTACAAAGGAAATCAGCTCTTTTGGGGGGTTCACAATGCTAATTACAAATGACAATGATATTGTAGGAGTAACGGTCATTAACAAGACAGGAATGGGAGGTTATATTCCAGAAAACATTCTCGTCTACATTGCGACTCATAAAGAGTATCGTGGACAGGGAATAGGAAAAATATTAATGCAAAAAGCCATTGATTATTCTACTGGAGATATTGCTCTTCATGTAGAAGCAAACAATCCTGCAAAGCACCTCTATGAAAAAATTGGTTTTACCAACCCTTATTTGGAAATGAGATTAAAGAAATAGTATATGGCTGAGTTAAAGATACATACAAAGAAAATTCAAAACAATATTAAGTATTTAAGTGCGTATTTTGATTCTCATAATATTGCTTGGAGTTTAATTACAAAGGTTTTTTCAGGGGACAAAGAATTTCTTAAACACATACTTACAGATGAGATTATAGAAAAAATAAACTCAGTCGGAGATTCTCGATTAACGAGCTTGAAAAACTTAAAGGCAGTTAACCCTAAAATGCAAACAATATATATAAAACCGCCTGCAAAAATAAATGCGGATGCTATTGTAAAATACGCTGATATTTCTTTGAACACCTCTTATAAGACTATTGTAGCTCTAAATGAAGCAGCTAAAAAGGTTGACAAAATTCATCAAATCATCATCATGGTGGAGTTGGGAGAATTACGTGAAGGTGTAAAAAGAGATGAACTAATGAATTTTTATGAAAGCGTTTTTCAACTCTCCAACATTGAGGTTATCGGTATTGGGTCCAATTTGGGGTGTATGTATGGAGTACAGCCTTCTTATGATAAACTATTACAACTATCCCTTTATGAAGAACTGATTTCTGTAAAATTCAATAAGGACTTAAAATATGTTTCTGGTGGAACATCCATTACTTTGCCGCTTATTGAAAACAATACTATTCCCAAAGACATAAATCATTTTCGTGTTGGAGAAGCCATATTTTTTGGGATCAGCCCATTTGACAATAGACAATTTAAAGAACTATCAATAGACACTTTTGAATTTTCCGCGAACATTATTGAACTTGAGGAAAAAAAAGTAGTGCCTGATGGCATAATAAGTCATGACATTGTTGGACAATCTTCAGATTTTCATAATGAAGATGTTAATGAGACTTCAATTAAAGCTATTCTTGATTTTGGTTTATTAGATGTTGATCAAAATGACATTGAATTTATAGATGAAAAATTAGACTATGTTGGGATAACCTCTGATATGCTTGTTGTCGATATTGGAACAAATACCACCAAAGAAGGGAAAAAGAAATATAGCGTCGGAGACAAAATACATTTTAAACCAAATTACATGGCCGTTGCTAGACTCTTGAATTCAAAATTCATCGATAAAAAATTTGATTAAAAACGACAAACATCACAAAACATAAACTGTCTATTAGTGTAGTTTATGTATAATGGGAAATCGTTTTAGTCTTCGTACAACCGAAGTTTGTTTTTTGCTGTATTTAATTGGGTTTGTAAATCATTGATTTTATCTAATAAATTCAACACAGTATCCACACCTTCTAGATTTATATCAAGGTCTTTCTGTATACGGACTACTTTTTCAACAACATTAATTCTGTCTTCGTGAATAAAGTACGAATCTTCAATAGTTATTATTTCTATGATACCAAAATCTTGTAATTCGGAGAACAATGACATTTCGACCTGGTAGTGTGCACACAACGGTTCAATTAGGATTAAATTTTCTTTGCTCATTTGGATCTTAATTTAGCTAACTCATTAAATAATTCTTTTTCTTTTTCGCTTAATTTAGTCGGTAACTTTACATTGTAAGTAATATATAAATCCCCGAATTTCCCTTCCTTTTTATAGACAGGAAAACCTTTACCTTTTAGTTTCACTTTTGTTCCACTTTGAGTTTCGGGTTTTACTTTCAACTTCACTTTTCCTTTAAATGTGTTAATGGTAATTTCTCCACCTAACAATGCCGTGAATAAATCAATATCTGCAGTGGCATATAGGTTATCTTTGTCACGTTTAAAATCCGTGTGATTAGCAATTGAAAATTTAAGAATTAGATCTCCCTTTGGCCCACCATTCAAACCTTCGCCACCATGCCCTTTGATTCTAATAATTTGTCCGTTTATTACTCCAGAGGGAATTGTCAGACGAATGTTCTTGCCATTGACAGTTAGTGTGCGTTTATGTGTTTCATAGACATCTTTCAGGTCGAGATGCAATTCTGCATGAAAATCTTGTCCCTTAAATTGAACATTCCCACCTCTATTACCCCTTCCACCGAACATAGATTCAAAGAAGTCGGAATATTCACTTTCTGAAAAATTGCTTGAGGATTGACCTTGATAACCTTTACGTGATTGTTGTCTCTGTTGCTGTGCTTTATCAAATTCATCCGCATGTTTCCAATCTTTTCCATATTTATCATATTTCTTCCGATTTTCTGTGTCGCTCAGAACTTCATTGGCTTCATTAATTTCTTGGAATTTTTTCTCTGCTTCTTTGTCGTTAGGATTTAAATCAGGATGGTATTTACGAGCTAATTTCCTGTAAGCCTTTTTTATATCTGATTGGGTTGATTTTTTTTCAATTCCCAATATTTTATAATAGTCTATAAATGCCATTTAAATTATTTTGATTTGGTTGAATAATTTCGGGTATTCAATGTTGGCAAACACTCTAAGGTTATGCTATCGTGCTGCAGCATAACTAGATTAGTTTTAAAGGTAAGAATTAGTTTGTGAGTTGACTGATCAAACGAGGCAATATATTGCATGAGGTTTGAGGCGATGTTATTTTTATAGTATCGAATCATCTGGTGCTACGAATACCTGAGTAGCATACCCCCAAAGTTGGGGAATTTTCATAGACGATAAAATGATAATTATCAGTTAAACATATTGTTTAGCTACGAACAATTGTGCTCCGCAGAACACTACTGCACATTGGTTTTGTTGGATGGAATTTTTCAAAATGGTTTAGTATTCGCATAGCTTTCAATGTATTCCATCCACTGAGGTTACCGACTTTTCCATTACAAAGTGTACTTCGTCCATTTCCAAATTACAGAATGGTATGTCCAGTCATTTTTAACAGTCTTGGTGTGTCAATCAGTGATTAATAATTTTATCGTTGTTGCCATATTATTATTCTCGGACACGTGAATAAAATATAATCCGCTTGATAGATTGTCACGCTCAATAATAATTGAGTGCCCGTTTATATTTTCGAGTTTTTTAACTGTCTGCCCGAAGGCGTTGTTCACTTTGAGCGTTGCGTTCTGAAATGAATTCTCTGTTTTTAAAATTGTGTAATCTTTGAATGGATTCGGGTAAAGTTTCAGAGATTGTTTTTGTTCGACTGGATCTACTCCTGTTACTTGTTGAAGGCTTATTAAGTCGAAGTAACCATAGCCTTGTATAGGACCGCCAGCCAGTCCACCATGCAGCACCACTATTGCCGTGTCTCCTGCCGAAAGAGAAAAAGTTGACTGAAGACTAAGTGGTGTCCAAGAAGTTGAAGAAGTAGTGTCGCCTGATTGTAGAGTAATAACTCCACTATTTATTTTTCCAAAATAAATCCCGATAGGCGGCGCTGTTTCGGCAAATGCCCAACCAGAAAGAAGGAAAGTTTGTCCATTTGAAATAGTAGGTATTCTCTGATAAGCATAACCAGGGAAACAACCCTGCGTATTCCCTCCCGAAACTTTAATGCTCCAATTCCCCCCTCCAGGAGGTGTGTTGTTATCTGATACAGCAGAACAAGTCCATTCCCAATTCGATAAATCAGGATTGACACCATTTTCAAAATCACCATTGAAAATTTGACAATAAGTGGCATTATAACCAAGAAGAATACTTAAAAGGATTAGTATTTGTTTCATAATATTTATTGTTGCGATGGTGGCTACAACATCCACGGTTGGGAAGTCATGTGGACTTCAAGCCACGATTTTCTTTTAAAGATAACAATGATTTTTAACCCTAAATGATCAAAACTATTTAGACCCGCCTGTTGGTCTTCAATTAATAGATAACGTGTCTAGAGTGCGCAATAGCTGAAGGGTCTAACTGAAATTTATTATTTGGTTATAACGGTTGGGGCTGGAATTTTCTGCCGATCTCTTGAAAACATTTTGCGGCATAAAGTGTAGGTGGTATTATCAACATTTTTTAACGAAGTGCTTAACTACCATCTATTATCTTGATCTTTTACCCTCAAAGAAATAATGAGCACTTTAACGTTGTTCGGTGAATATGAAGAATAATGTAGATTTAGCAATGTAAATTGGCGAGTAAATGCTTTGTATTAAAGTAGCGTAGAAATTAACGCTGAAAACTCTGACATCTTCTCCTGATTTTGAAGCTCTCGAGCTTTTCTTAACCCCTTCATGTACCAGGCAAAACTCTCATCCATATTACCTTTTTTATCGGCCTCATTACCTAATTCTAAATATAGATTTAAATCGTTTACGGGTAGAAAATCTAAAATCTTATCTACAACTGTAATTTGTGCTTGCATATTTATGGTCTCTTTTTACTGTACAAAAGTATGCAGTAAGCTTAGTTTGTGTATTAAACCAAAGACAACGTTGTATTATTTTTATATAACCAAAAA
>NODE-118-length-27774-cov-8.46423_pt1 | contig 27774 bp, 24 predicted proteins | sample MGYA00139097_ERZ477577 | MGnify/ENA metagenome assembly ERZ477577
ATTGCATACTGCATGAAGAGAAAAAATGATGTGAAATGACACTGGCAAATGGTTGTAAGCGACTGTCTCTCCCCTATTGTTCATTGAATAACAGACTATTATCAACCAAGTGAGACAAGAAGGACGTGTTGCCAGGCTATTTCATATTTTACAAATTCCACTCCACCACTTCAGTGAGCAGGCTTGTAGCACGAACACGGTACTCCGGGTTTATTGGGTCTTTAGAAACCTGCTCGATATCTGCCAAGCCAAAGAAACCTGTAAATCTCTGCAAAACACGTAAGATATAAACTTTTCGAAGCGTATCTTCCGGTGGTTCGTAAAATTTGGGCTCAAATTCCCCCAGAATCATCGGAAATGCCCGCAAAAAATTATCGCTGTAGAAAGTGGCCGGTCTCCAGTTTCTTCCGTATCTATCAAGCAGGTACAAGGTGAAGAGAAACGATTGCTGTAAAAAGGTGACTTCACCGTATCCATCCCGGTAACCCCAGTTGAATTTGTGGATATAGGCATGCATCAGGAGCGGATAAAGCTCCAGCATCCCATTACGTTCCATCGATTTTACGCACCTTTTCGTTAAGAGTAGGCGACCTTTGTATTTCCGCACAAGTCCTGCAAGCTGAGCAGTAAGGCGTATGGTGTGCAGAGGTTCGAAGTTGGTTTCTGTTCGTACCGAAAGACCTGACATTGCAGATTCCGGATAAAGGTCGAAGTACGTCTTGCTAGCCTTTTGGCAGAATTTCTGTCCCAGGTTACCCTTGGCGGTCAACTTTATCCCCGCTTCACCGACCTCCTCTACCAGCATAGAAATAAGAAAGGCCGCTTTGCTCTGCGGTTTAGTTTGCAATACTCGCTGAAAAATAACCAGCTCCGACGACTCAAACGGCATGTAGAGAAAACGATGCATCTGGTCGGGGGAGAGTCCGTGAAATTCTTCCATGGAAGCACTGTTTTTTTGCTGATTATGCCGATCAATCAGTGCCTGCAGTTCTTCCATTGAGTCAAAGCTCCTGCCATCGAGCAGATCGTCAATATCATTTTTTACACCCTGGAGGGGATCACCTTCCGCCCTGATCATACAGCATTTTTTGTATTTCTTGCCGCTGCCGCAGAAACATGGGTCATTTCTTCGTGTTTTCATTGTGGTCTGTTGTCAACAGGTCTCTGAGATTTGGTTCTTGGCAAAACATCTAGAAGTTCCTTGGGAATGACTTTTTCCACTTTCTCAATAGAACCCGGAGCCATATCGCAGCAATAGCCAATTATCTTCTCCATCTCCTCTCCGTCAAAGTGGCATTTTCGTGCGGTTTCAAGCCAGTGCCTTCTCACAATACGATCCCAACGATAGTGTTTGTTTTTCCCGAATAACGCCATGGCCATCGTTACCCGCTGAATATCTATATGCTTGGTCTTAACGACCGGATAGATGGAAATAACATCATAAAGGGGCGTCATTCTGTAGATCCCTCTACGCAGATGAAACAGGCTGAAGTTCTTCGCATGCCCGTCAATGGCTCCGAGCATCCAGAACAGTAATTGCGCCTTCATGAACATCAATCTGTCGTCATGACTGTACGCTGAGCCCAGCAGTATATCCATGATAGGCTTCATGCCCGGTCCGCCATCAACTTCATATTTCATACTGCCCGGTGTTTCGGTTGCCTGACACATATCCTCCTGTGGGAGCCGCATAAGCCAGCTTCCATCAGCGGCCCACCTTCTGTCAAAGCGTTCAACAACCAGCACCTTCTGATCGCCAAATATTGCTATTTCGGTTGCTGCCGTAGGCATACCAAATGCTTCGAGTAACTGCTGACACAACCACTCATTCTCAACACTCTCTCGCAGATCAATACCACTCTGGCCTAACTCACCGATTGGAAGTTTGAAGATATGACTTGTGGGAGTTGCTCCGGAGGGTCTGCACCAGTGCCCTTTGTACTGCAACAGCGCAGTTTTTTCCTGCGCCCCGGCAACGGATAGACGAAAGTCCGCCTCGGGGTCAACGCCTAGAGGAGCTGATCTATATCCTTTAAGCAGGGCTTGGATTTTTTCGTCATCCAAAGCCTCGGCCTGGACATATCGAACATCACAGTCCTGGTCCTCTGGCAACAATTGCAACGCCCCTACACAATCCCTGCCTATGTGTGCGAGCAGATCAAAGGCTCTTGTTGAAGTCGCACCAACACGACTCTGCAGCCGGTTACGTATTGGCTGACTGTCTGGAAGAAGGTTGTCAAAATAGTCTTCAACAGCTTGGCCGGAGTACGCTTGGGAGCTGAGTGGGAGGGATAGGGAAACAGTTCTCCGTTTATCGTGAACAAGCCAGCTCTCATCATACACAAAACGCAATATCCCTTTGGATGAGCTGGAGAGCCACCCTACAAGCTCTCCGTTCATCAGTATCTTCAGCCGCCTGTTCTTCTCCTTAACCATTACCAGTCATCCACCTCTGAAGCACAATCCACCACTTTAGGCGCAACAACTACCCCGTGATCCAGAGCTGAAAGCAACCTGAACAGACTGTCAACCCTCATATTGGGGTTGCCATTCTCCATCAGTGAGACTTTTTTCTGGTCCAGCCCCACCTTTCTACCAAGCTCGGTCTGGGTCAATCCCTTTTGTTTGCGAAGATCCCGCAACAGTAACCCGAGAGCCTTTGGCGACAACACCAACTGCTGCATATTTACCCCCATATAAAAGTCGTTATCGACATAATAACATAATATGTCGATAACGCAATATTTTCACAGTATGTTCAATTCGACATATACGGACGCTAGATTGCACGACAAGCGTATTATATAGTAGTAAGCAGAGTCGGAAGGTTTCTTTTTTCTTCAGGTAAATAATAATTTTATCTAATCAGAGTTTGACATTGCCAGTTATTGAAAGAAACCTTTTAATTTTTCCAGTGGTGAGGGAATTATTCACTTTGTATTTTCCGAATCACCTGAACAGTTCCACCAATTGACGGTGGCCCAATTGCTTGATAACGCCACCCTCATCTTCGTTGATAACCGAGGATGCCAGTTTTTGTTTTTTGATGATGATGTGATGTATTTTATCTTCCAAAGTTCCGGTCGTGATCAAACGAAAAAGCTGGACCACCCCTTTTTGGCCCATTCGATGAACTCTTGCCGTTGCCTGTTCTTCTTTAGCAGGATTCCACCACCGGTCGTAATGGATAACAACCCGGCCAGCCAGCAGATCAATACCCGTGCCACCAGCAAGCAGGCTTGAGCTGAAGACCATACAGTCTTTTTCCAGAGTGAATTTCCTGATCATTATTTCTCGTTTACTCACGTTCATGCTACCCCGCAAACCCGCGAAACCGATTCCTGCGTTTTTCAAATAATATTCAATGATATCGAGCATGCCGGTATATTGACTGAAAACGACAACCTTCAACCCACTAGCCAAGCTTTCATCGAGCAGTTCGATAAAGAGATCCCATTTGCCGCTTTTATATTTATTGGGATCTATGATTTTTTCAACAAGAGATGGGTGATTACAGATCTGTTTCAGTCGGGTGATGAGTGCAAGAATATTCATATAATCAATATGACTATCTCCATTTTCCAGGTTTTCAAGAAAACCTCTTTGGTCATCAATGGCTTGCCTGTAAAGAGCTATCTGGTCATCACTCAATTCACACAGTCTGTTATCTTCTATCAATTCAGGCAGTTCTGTTAGAACCTGTGCCCGTGATCGGCGCAGAATGAAAGGCTGAATAAGCCGGGAAAGCCGGTTCTTTCGTTCTTTATCGTGGTGTTCGGTGATAGGAGTTACGAAGGTTTGCTTGAATTGGCTTGGGGTGCCGAATATTCCGGGGAGACAAATGCTAAACAGTGCGTAAAGATCGGAAAGTGAGTTTTCTATTGGAGTGCCGGACAGGCCGATTTTCACCCTTGACTGAAAGGAACTCACTGTGTGATGGATGAATGTCTTCTGGTTTTTTAGATTTTGCATCTCATCCAGCAGGATGATCTCAAAAGTTATCTCCCCCAACTGTTCCCTGTCGCTACGGGCAGTTCCATAAGTAGTGAGTATCAGCCCTGACTGGATGGCCATGGAGAGATCGCGGTTTGGACCATAATATAAGTAAACGCCCAATTCAGGATAGAAACGATCAAGTTTATCGTGCCAGTGTGAAAGTACGGATGCTGGACAAATGACAAGCATTATCGCATCCTTTTTCCTTTTCCTAACCGTTTCCAGCAGAGCAAGGCCCTGGTGCGTTTTACCAAGGCCCATATCATCTGCCAGCAAACCTCCAAATCCGAGTTCATATAGGGTGTAAAGCCAGGCAAGGCCGTTTTTTTGATAATTTCGGAGATAGGCAGGACTGTTGATTTTTTCAGGATCACTCCACGAGCCACTATCTAGTAGAGTTTGTAGGCGGTTTTGGAAAGAATTACCATGGAGCTTGCACTGTACATCTTCTATGATTGAAAACAAGGCAATGAGTTCGCCGGACAAGAGACGCACCCCTCTGCGTCCATTACGGTCAGTCCACTCCCGTTTAAGGGCAAGATCGTGAAACCACGAAAGAACAGTGTTGTCGAGTTGCAAGGAAGCTGTACCCACCCAATGCGTATTGTTTTCCGCTCTGGCGACAATTAATTCCTCCAGGGAGATTGAATTGTTTCCGACTCCATAATCACAGGAAATATAGTGCCAGTCTTGGTCTTCGATGTAGTCGTGAATAATCAGAGAATCGGGAACTGATAGAGTTCGAAGTTCAAATATTTGTTGATCGACTAGATTATCGGGATGTGTAAGAGCGAGTTTGTTGTCTGCCAAAAATCTCTGGAGTTCATTATCAGTGACAATGAAGGCTGAACTCTCTTTGAGAAAGTCCAGAAGTGGGTTAGCTGATTGATTTTTACGAGTACGGAATATTTCACCTTTTGGGTCATGTTCTCTTAGTGGAAGAAAACCCTCTCCGGGAAAAAAATAGTTGTTGCCGAACTTCATATCCGAAATTTCTGACAGAAGGACGGCCTGGTGTTCGTTACGCCAAAGCAGAGGATCAACCACTACCTGTCCTTTTTCATTCATTTTCACCGAAGAACCCTGGCGGGCAGGTTGAAGGATGGCCAAGGCAGACTCCTGGAAATCCAGTTTTTTTATAATTTCCATGGTGCGATGCCTGGGAAGAAAAATTTTCAAGCTACCAGAATTCTCTGTATTCCGAAAAAAAAGCAGAAACATACCATGCTCTTTATTATATGTGAGACTAATTTGGCGCTCAGCCCCGAATCCGGAAAAAAGGGCACAAAGACGACTCCAGAAAGAAAGATCTCGCGCTTGAATTCGGCTTCTCGAGCCCATCGCATTAAGCTGCCGCTCATTTTCACTACGAGTGATCTCCTGAGCAGTCTCGTATAACTTTGAAATTGCAGGAAACGTCGGTTCCCCGGTAAAGAGCTCCCAATCATCAGAAATGGAAGAAGCAAGGTGGGCCTCGAGCCCGCCTTCCGATGCTGTTCTTTTGAAGCAAATTTTCTCTTTATCATAAGTTCGTTCAAGATGTCCCTGTTCCTGTCCCAGCCAGTCATGAAGAACTCCAGCAAGTATTCCCCAGCGGGAGTCACGAAAGTGTAGCGGCATGGGAAATGGAGGTTTGTCGGGATTGTCAGTAATACTTAAAAGACACAGAGCTGCTATGTGTTCACATCGTTTATTATTGCGGGTGGATTTGGAAGGATTACAAAGTGAGCAATGCTGGGTCTTGATGGTGAAGCCCTGCCCTATGCGAGTTGATTTTTCATAAATGATAGTGAGCGGGTACACCTTTTGAAAGAGAGCACCGGCAACGTTGCGGTGAAAAAAGAAATGTGAAATTAAATTTTCCCGGATAAGAGCAAGCCCGCTTGTCAAGACATCTGTTTCAAACCATGGACTTAAGCATACAGTAATTGCCACTGAAGGGCGAAGAGGGATTATTTGAGATGAGCTGAAATTATACATCAGGTATTATATGGAAGATAACGTTGATCTTATGAAGATGATAAGTAAGCGCTTTTGGAGCAAACAGCAGGAGGGCAAAAACAGGAATTAATACCGCCTTTCCGCATTTCGTGGTTCACCTGCAACCATGAAATTAATACCTGAACATATACAAATCTGGTTATTCAACTAATTTCGCCAACAACGTTACCTTCCGCTCCAGTAAAACTTCGTATGATCTGACACTACAAATCAGTAACAATTGTGTCAACATTTCTCCCTGTATAGCTTTCAACCCTCTGACCTTGAACCTGTCCTCTCGTAGTCTGGAGGAACACTTACGACATTCGGCTACTGTGATGGGATTATGATGCTTACAGGAAGTACAGACTTTGGAGATAGACATAACATACCATTTAAGGTTGTTAGCATCTCACTGTAGGTAGTAAGAGTAGTCAACTGTAGTCAACTAGTAGTCAACTCCGTCCACCCTATATGGGTGTTGACTAACTATCTGGAATAACTAATGAGTATTGGTGCCCCCGGCATGAATCGAACATGCGACACCAGGATTAGGAATCCTGTGCTCTATCCCCTGAGCTACGAGGGCAAAATAGATGCGGTATGAATTTACAGTACCGTTTCGAGAAACCCTTATATCATCAGAGCAAGTTAGTGTCAACGAGTGCTTTGATTTGATTGTTCATTTCACTGTTTTGGGCTATTTACTAAACAGGCAGACCTTCCAGTCCTTATAAAGATTCACCATCCTGAACGATATTTGCTGTGAACATTTCAGCTGTTGTTTTGCATCCAATGATACAATTGCGACCAATTCTTTTTTCTGGTGGAATCTGAGCATTTTCACCAATAAGTGTGATTCCCGTATAAAGATGTTTCGGATATAACCTGTTGGAAATATCGTGATGTTCACTGAACCCTAGGACACAGTTTTCTCCAAAATGGACTTTTTTATCAGAGACGACCAGGTCTAAAGTTGCGTTTTTCCCTACGGTTACTTCCCTGAGGAGAACTGAGTCTTTTACCACTGCTCCCTCTTCAATAATGACACCTGGTGAAAGTATTGAGTTAATGACCGTGCCCTTTATCAGGCAGCCGGAAGAGATCAGTGAGTTGTTTACCTTTGCCGTACTGGTGTATCGTGCAGGAGCCCAGTCTGCTTTTCGCTGATCAGCTTCAACATTGGTACGAATCTGCCATTTTTCAGGGTTTAGACCACTATCGGATTTCAGCATATCCATATTTGCTTCCCAATAGGCCTGGATGGTTCCAACATCCCGCCAATACCCATAAAATGGATAGGCAAAAACGTTGTCGTTCTCGATTGCCCAGGGAAGAATATGCATGCCAAAATCTACCTCTGCCTTATTACGTGCCAAGGTGCGCAGCAGATAGTCCCGGTCAAAAATATAGATACCCATCGAGGCAAGGTTGGTCCGGGGAACCTGCGGCTTTTCTTCCCATTCGACAATACGGTTGTCGTTGTTGATGATACCTGCGCCAAACTGATGAATCTCGCTTTTCGGCACGACCATCATGCCCACCGTTACATCGGCTTTTTTTGACCGGTGGTATTCCAGCATCACATCGAAATCCATGTGATAGATATGATCACCTGACAGGATAAGAACTTCATCGGTCGGGTTGGATTCTATAAAATCAATATTGCGCCTGATCGCATCTGCTGTTCCCTGATACCAGTCGGAATCTTTCGATCCGGTCCGCGGCGGCAGAACAGTGACACCACGACTCCTTCCGGTAAAGTCCCAGGATTCGCCAGTACCAAGGTGCTTCATCAGCGACAACGGTTTGTACTGGGTCAATACTCCGACCCTGGAAAATCCGGAATTCATCACATTACTGAGGCTGAAATCGATTATTCTATATATCCCGCCGAAGGCAACCGCCGGTTTCGCCCTGGTAGCAACGAGCAGGTTTAAGCGACTCCCTACTCCGCCAGCAAGCAATAATACGAGGGCATCCCCTGATCTTCTCATCTCAATACCCTCCCTGCTTCCACCTGTTCAACCCACTTTTCGGGAGCCAGACTTGGTGACACCGTCACACCTTCTCCAAGCTTCGTACCGGACGGAACCTTGTTGTTCCAGCCGACAATAGCGATTTTCTTGGATGTATCAACCTTCTGGATACCGATTTCAATATTGTCACCATAGCTGGTATTCACATCTGAAATAAGGTTTTTTATGGTGCAGTTTTTACCAATATCATTGCTGAAACTGACAACCGAGTTTTCAACAAGGGAACCGGGCCCGACATGCACCCCTGGAAACAGGATGGAATTTTTCACCCGCCCCTCGATATTGCAGCCGTTATAAATGAGGCTATTGCTGACATCTGCGTTTTTTCCAAACAAGGCAGGTTGATTATCTCTAATTCTCCGGTGATCAAGATTAGTTCTGATTCCCCACTTCTCCATGTCGATAAGCGGGTTGCTGCCAAGCAGATCCATGTTGGCCTGCCAGTATTCCTGAACTGTTCTGGTATAACCCCAATAGCCGTGAAACTTATAGCCAAAAATCCTTCGATTCTGCCGTAAAAGTCTTGGAATAATGTCCCTGCCAAATTCAAACGTGTCGTCAGCCTGATTTTCCTCCAGGGCCTGGTACAGTATCTCCGGCTTAAAACAAAGAACGGTCAAGGAGGACCAATTGCCTTCAGGGTTCTCCTGTTTTTCCTGATAACTTATTAGTCTGCCGCCCCGCTCACCATCCTCGTTATCAATATCTGCCATACCGAATCGATACGCCCTCTGGCGTGCCACACGCTTGCATACAACTGTCAGGTCAGCGTTTTTCTCATGGTGATAATCGATAACATCCCGATAATCCATCTGATAAATATGGTCACCAGAAAGGATCAGGATTTCTTCGGGATCATTATACCGGACGAAGTCAAGATTCTTATACACCGCATCAGCAGATCCACGGTACCAGTCATTTTGCTCCGAATCAATGAACGGCGGCAAAATTGACACGCCCCGGTACCTGCCGATCATATCCCAGGAAGCTCCTGTCCCAATATGATTAATCAACGAGTAACTCCGATACTGGCTCAATATGGCAATCTGCTCGATACCTGAATTCATAAGATTGGATAAAGCAAAATCGATCACTCTGGCAAAACCGCCGAAAGGAACCGCTGATTTGGGACGATAATAGGTGAGAACGTTGAGTTCGTCTGCCCGGCCACCGGCCAGGATCATCGCAAGTGTTGAAGGCTTCAGCATGAGGTACCCGTACTTTGTAGTAAGGCCAGAGACTACGTGGCCAGTACCGTCACATCCCAAGACATCGTGGCCGAATCAGCCAGTCAGGAGTAGAACCTATTTCATGTGACGCATGGTAAGACGTTTCAGGGTAAGAGAGTTAATTTCATACTCGGTGAGTTCAAGATTTTTAAGTGGTACTTCAGCCCGAGCAGCTCCCTTATGCCCGCCGGCAGAACCCAAATGGCCAAACGCCCGTGAAGCAAGTTTGCCAGCACTCTTACGATAGCCGTCACATCGAAATATGACAACCAATTTATCATTGTGAATGCCAGAAACCAATACCCAGTCGATATCTGCCACATGACTCAGGAAATCGGCAATGATCACCAGAACATCGGGGCTACGGACCTTTCCTATGTGACAATAATAACGGCCTTTTGAATATTTAAGTTCGGCAAGGGCAATGCTGAAGTATTTAAGCTCTGAGCGTCGCAGGTCTGTCAACTCAAATTTTCTTACCAGGTTGCGGTTAGCTATATCAAACAGATACCTGAAAGAAATCGCATCTGAGAGCCTGGCATCTTTCTCAAAATCCTGGGTGTCGACCTTAATGCCATAAAACATTGCCGTCGCCAGGGAAACTGACGGTTTAATGGAGGCAGCACGCAGATATTCAACCAGCATTGAAGAAGCAGCACCATAATTTGGCCGGATATCGACATACGCTGCTTCCCATTCATTATTGAGTGGGTGATGATCGATGATGACATCAAAATCAATTTTTTCAAAAACCGGTAAATGGTCTGGTTGAGAGTCGACAATTACTTTTTTGGTATAGTCAGATAATTTTACCGTATGGAGACGTTCAAGGGGAATTCTCAAACGATTCACCATTTCGACATTATTCAACCGGCTGATTTCGTTTGGATGTGCAATTGCAACAAATTTGACTCGGTACCTGAGCAATCGCTTGATAGCCAGGGCACAGGCCAGGGAATCGGGATCAGCGTTTATACAGACGAGAACGGTATCATCTTTCTCAAAAACATCCCAGAACTCTTCAAGACGTATTTTTGCTGACTTTTTATATGACTGCTCACAAATATATTGAATACCGTTAGTGTTTCGCTTTCTCGCCATTAATGGTAAACGTGACAAGCTGTACCGACAGAAGTTCCTTTAGCGTTTCCAGTATTCAGAACGCAATCACTCACCCCTCGTCTCAGCCATCCCTCTCAATACTTCTAAAACAGATGCTGGCAAAAACTCTTTCAGAAAACAAACCTGAAAGTGTATCTGCAATAAAGCTGTCAGCCACCTCCTGTTGATTTATATCTCATCTAATCCCGGATAAATAAAGAGACAACAATGCTGTCGGGCGAATAACACCACATCCGGATCACTAAACAGCAACGAAAGAGTACAGTATACTATAACTCACCACCAAAGCGCAAGGAAGACATAACCCCTTAAGCATTTGTAATTAAACAAAAAATAAAATATACCCATGTACAGCACTATCAATTCCCAGCCAACTTCAGCCAATAATATCGATTACCTGTCTCGCCAACCAAGTCGTCTGGGGGTCCTTCTTCTTGACGTAAATAGCAGGTAATGGTACCTAGTGGGACAACTATTGGGATATCCTCTTAGACGTTTCCCTGTCCCGAATAATCATGGTGAGTATCATCAAATGTCAAAATTATTAGCTGTTGCGCTTGGTGGAGCGTTGGGATCTGTTTGCCGCTACCTGATCGCGCTGTTAGTCGGGCGGATTTCCAGATATGATTTCCCCTATGAAACATTGGCCGCAAATCTCATAGGCTGCCTCCTCATCGGTCTGCTCTGGGGATATTTCGAGCGGGTTCAGCTAAGTAACGAATTCAGGCTTTTTCTTTTCACCGGCGTTCTTGGTGGATTTACAACATTTTCCACTTTCGCCCGTGAAAATGTGCAGTACCTCAAATCGGGCGAACCTCTGCACGCGTTGACATATGTGCTGGCCAGTAATATTTTTGGTCTCACACTTGTTGCGTTAGGATTTATGATCTCCGTCCGTTTTTTGCATTCTGAGAGGTTTTTTTAGTCGATGCAATTGCTTACCCGCTATCTTCTTGCCCAGTTTACCCGTTACTTTTTTACCATTAATATCGGTTTTGTTGCCGTTTATCTGCTCATTGACTTTTTTGAAAAATATGATGATTTTGCCGAAGCCAGTAAACCTGCATCTCTGATTATTCAATTTTTTCTTTACAATATACCGTTTGTCATTGATCAACTTGGCCCAATCCTGATACTTCTCTCAGGCATAATCACCCTCGGGATCCTCAACCACAGTAATGAGCTGACCGCTCTCAAAGCAGCAGGAATTCCACTCAAGCGAATAACCAGGCCAATATTTATCGCCGCATTCATTTTTACTACTCTGTTTATCGGAATGGCTCAACTGTTGCTTCCGAGAACCATTTCCATAACAAACGATATCTGGTTTGAGCAGGTTCGGGGTAAGGTGCCGCTTGGGATATTCAGAAACGGCCGATATTACTTCAAGGGAAGTGAAGGATTTTACTCATTTCAGTGGCCCAATAACGAAACGATGGTACTCGTTAATTTTTCCTATTCCACATGGGATGACAATTACAATGTCAAGGACGTAACGGTTGCAAAGTATGCCAGGTGGACAGGGTCGAGCTGGGCACTCAGAAACGGGCAGATTCAAAAGCGTACGCCGGACGACTCTTTTACAACTGAACTTTTTGGGGCTCGTTATTTCGAATTTCCAGAGTCGACAGAAGATTTCCTCATCCCCGAGTATGAATCAGCTGAAATGTCCCTGACTGGCCTTTTCGCCGATATTGGTGAGCAGGAAACCTCTACTGAAACAACCAAGGCTCGTGCGGAGTTCTATGGCCGTATCTCCTATCTGATTCTCGGTATTCCACTATTGTTACTCGGACTACCAATTCTCATTTTGTCATATCGAAAGTGGGGGCGTGACCTCTCTATAGCTATCCCGGTGAGCTGCGGCATGGCCTTTGTTGCCTGGGGGAGCTGGGGCGCCCTGCAATCACTTGCGAAAACCGGATATATTCCGGCAATTCCAGCAGCTCTGGCAGTACATATTGTCTTTTCTCTATTTGGGATTTATCTTCTCAGGATGCAGGATCGTTAACACTAGGAATTTAATCAGAACACGACGATACGGACAGAAAAACATGGGTATTGATTATCTGAAAAAACGACAGGGAACCGTCTGGAGTGGACCATCTTCATCACTCGATGAATCAATAAAAACATTACTTGAGGCGGCAGATCTCTATGAAACACTCAAGGGGGAGAAGCAGGTCATACTCAAACCCAATCTGGTCGAAGCACTCGAACCCCCTATAACAACACCGGCACCCGTTATAGATGCAATCATACATCAAATTGCAATCCACTGCCCACACCTCAGGATAATAATTGCAGACGGCACCGGATCGTTATCATACGATACTTTTCACTGTTTCGATGTGCTCGGATATATTTCACTGGCTGAGTTGAGAGGTGTCGAGCTGGTGGACCTCAATGAGGAACCGTCCCGTCACCTGAAGAACAGTGATTGTTCACGATGGCCCGAGATGTACCTGCCTGAGCTTATTTTCAATAGTTTCCTGATCTCAGTTCCTGTTCTCAAAGCACACTCCATGTCTCGGGTTACGCTCACCATGAAGAATATGATGGGATGTGCTCCTCCTGCCCATTTTCGAGGCAACGGCGGATGGGGTAAATCATCATTTCATCAGCAGATCCACGAAGCAATTTTCGATTTAAACAGATATCGAACGCCAGACTTTACCATTCTGGATGCATCCATTGGTATGTCCCAGGCACACCTCTGGGGACCAACCTGTGATCCGCCTGTTGGCAAAATTGCTGTTTCGTATGACCCAGTAGCAATAGACGCTTACGGTACATCGCTGCTACGACGATCCTGGCAGGATGTTGGTCATATCAGGATGGCGCACCAGGTATTGGGAAGTGCGGATCCGGTTGCAGTTGAGGAGCCGGTAGCTGTCAAAACAACTTAAAAAAAAGGGAAAAGCATGGTAGTGCTTCTCCCTTTTGAAAACTGCTTGTTCTATTCAGCTTACTCTTCTTCTATACCTAACAGATCGATTTCGAAAACAAGTACTGAGTTCGGCTCAATGACCGGTGGAGCACCGGTTTCACCATATGCAAGGTCAGATGGGATGACAACACGATACTTTGAACCCACTTCCATGAGCTGCAGCGCTTCACTCCAGCCAGGAATGACCTGCCCGACCCCGAATACTGCAGGTTCGCCCCTTTTAACAGAACTGTCAAACTCCGTTCCATTAACCAGCGTACCTATATAATCCACCTTTACCGTATCACTTTCTTTTGGTTTTGGGCCTTCTGCGGCTTCGATCACCTGATATTGCAAGCCACTCTCCGTGACCGTAACTCCCTCTTTCTTTTTGTTTTCCTCAAGAAAAGCCAGTCCTGCAGCTTTATTCTTCTCCATCATTGCGGCAAGTTGTTCCTCCTGTTTAGCCTTCATCTTGGCGGCAAATTCTTCCTGCACCGCAGCAAGCTCTTCCTGGCTCATCTTTGGATCTGCACCGGTAAAACCATCATCAATACCCAGCTTCAGTGTATCAAGATCCAGTTCATTTCCCATACTTTTAAGATAATTACCAAGATCGAGTCCCATTGAGTAGCTGAGTTTCTCACCTGATGTCTTAAAGGGACTCTCTGCGGCCTTATCATCAGCCTGTAGACAAAACGGCATCAGCAACATGCCTGCCACGAAAAAACTAATAATCTTTTTCATTATAACTCCTTGATCTTTAACGTTTATCTATTGATATACATGCTTCTTTACCTAACAAATTAAACGACAGGTAACTCGTAGGAGACCATCATACACGCCAGATATTAAAATACAACCACAGTTATTCCTGGATTATTAAAGTCTGATTTACAGAGCTGCTCCAGGTTAGGGTACTGCCTTACCAGTGATTTGCCAAACCCTGACCGGCGATGAAAAACTTCACCGTAGACAATGTTTTTAAAAATGCCTTTTTGGCAAAGATAATCCAGGGATTTACGACACTCGATCCTGATTTTTCCGCCCTTGCCTGAAGATCCGTACCCATGGATCAACGTGACAACGCTTACACCGTCAGCTTTTGCCTGATCGAGCTCGTTATGCATACGCTTTAGTGCAGTCTCGACAACAGGACGGCCATACTCCAGGTTTACCGATTTATGGAGTATCTTCGTTTTTACAATCGTATCGGCACCGCTGCCAAGATCTGTATCACAGAACATACATTTAGAGAGGCCGGAGTCGACCTTATTACCACAGGTAGGACAAAATATCATTTCCAGGGCCTGCTCTCTAAGACAAGATTGAAGTCTTTGCCTGACGTATGTTGGTGTAGCTGTTTCTATTCATCACCACTTCTCTGCCACACGAAATTTTCCCTCAGCGCGCCGATGATTACCCAGGGGTTCATCAGGAACGGCGAACAGCGATCACATGCTCCGTCTGCCGCAAATGCTGAAGAAGTACTTGAAGATGATCAAGGTTTCTCACTTCTACGGCAATGGCAAATTCAACCGTATCTGTTGGCGTAGTATGGGCGGAAATCTCGACTATGGCTGCATTATCCGCACCGATTGCAGAACTTATCTCTGCAAATATACCTTTGTTGTTCTCTGTAATAACATGTAGTTGAGCCCGATACTGCTGGCTATCGGTATTACTCCAGAACACTTCTATCCACCTTTGTGGATCAGTGCTCAAAAGGTTCTGACAATCAGATTTATGAACAGAAACACCCCGCCCGGTTGTTATAAATCCGACAATGAGATCACCAGGAACCGGGTTGCAGCACTGGCTGATTTTAATCAGCAAATCGTCTATACCGTCAATCTGGATGACTGAACCACTTCCGGCAACACCGGTTCGCTGGTCACTGACCATTGCTGCTGCCATTTCTTCCGGACTGAGATCTGCAATCTTCGCCTCATGCTCGGCAGCCATCTCCGGTGGATTAAGAGCTTTTACCAGGTTCTGTACCGTGATGGCACCGCTGCCAACTTTCACCAGCATGTCATCGAGCGAGTTACAACGTAATAATTTGAGCAGCGCCTTAATATGACCGCTTTTAATCATCCTTTTCACGGTCATATCGTGCTTTTTCAATTCGCGCTCACAGATCTCCCGGCCAAGTCTGAGTGCCTTCTCCTTCTCCTCCCGGCGCAGCCAGGACCTTATCCTGGTGCGAGCCCTGCTGGTCTTGACAAAATCCAGCCACCCTCTCCTCGGCGTCTGCTTCGGAGAGGTGATAATCTCGATGATATCACCGTTCTGAATTTGATACTTCAAGGGGACCAACCGACCATTAACCTTCGCCCCGCTGCAACGATCACCCACCGCGGTATGGATCGAGTAGGCAAAATCAATCGGGCAGCTCTGTGACGGAAACTCTTTCACTTCACCATTAGGAGTCAAGGCATATACATCCGGGTCGTGAAGTTCTCCACGCACCTGTTCCAGAAACTCCCGGGGGTCTTCAACCTCCTGCAGGGAGTTTACCAGTGTCTTTAAATCCCTGAACAGCTTCGCATCACCCTCATTGACTTTCTGTCCTTCCTTATAGGCCCAGTGGGCAGCAACACCTTCCTGAGCGATACGATCCATCTCTTCCGTTCTTATCTGGATTTCAATAAAGAGATCGCGCGGCCCGACAACTGTTGTATGCATTGACTGGTAATTATTCGACTTGGGTACTGAAATAAAATCCTTGATCCTTCCCGGAACGGGAGACCAGTTCCCATGTATGATTCCCAAAGTTTCATAACATTCGTTAACCGAATCGACGATGATCCTGAAGGCAACCTTGTCATAAACTCGCTCAAGAGGAATATTCTGAGAGATCAGTTTTTTATATATCGAATAGATGTGTTTCGGCCTGCCGATAATGCGGGTTGGGTTTACCTCGTTTGCTCTTAGTTCATCATAGAGAATAGAGATTACCTCTTTGACATAACGTTCACGCTCACCAAGCGAACTCTCCAGTTTTTCGTTCAGATCTTCATACTCGGCAGGATATAAAAACTTAAAAGAAAAATCCTCCAGCTGCCGTTTCAGCCAGTCGATACCAAGTCTGCTGGCAAGTGGCGCGTAGAGATCCATGGTCTCACGAGCCACATAGCGCTGGGTGTCACGATCCACCAGTTCAAGCAGCAGCATATCCTGCAGTCGGTCGACTAAGCGAACCAGAAGAACCCTGATATCTGCAGCCATCGCCAGCAACATCTTCCTGATGTTTTCAGACTGACTTGTCAACCTGCTGTTATATTTGACACTGGTTATTTTTGTTGTACCGCTGACAATGCGTGCCACATCCTCACCAAAATTCTCTTCCAGCTCAGAAGCCGTCACCCCATTTTTCAGGACGCCATGCAGCAAGCCACCAAGAACTGTATCCATATCAAGGTGCATCGACGCGAGCGTTGAGGCAACTTCCAGCGCATGAATAAGATAGGGTTCCCCTGAGAAATGCTTGCCTCCGCGGTGCACTTCTTCCGCCATCGCCCAGGCACGATCAATCGGCTCCAGATCAACGCCATGCAGATAATTAGCGGCCAGCACCTTCAGGCCGTTTGGGTTCACCACAGAGGAATACATTCAAAAAACCAGGTTAATTAACTACTGTTTCACCGGCAAGGTGGCCCTTGACCAGGTTCTGTAATTCGTCGAGAGTGGTCTCTTCAGCAAAACCGTCCTTGCGTCTGCGTACTTCAATCATACCATCTTCGGTGTAGCGTTTTCCAACGGTAATACGGAATGGAAATCCGAGCAGGTCTGCATCCTTGAATTTCACTCCAGGACGTTCTTCACGATCATCAAGGAACACATCAATACCTGCCTCATTCAGCTGTGAATATATGGTTTCCACCGCCTGGCAAACGGACTCATCTTTCAAGCCAAGATTAAGAATGGTTACCTGATAAGGGGCAAGCGGTACCGGAAAGATAATACCGTTGTCATCGTGATTCTGTTCAATTGTTGCTGCCACAATACGACTGACACCAATGCCATAACATCCCATGACAAGCGGCTTTTCATTGCCGTCACGGTCCTGAAAATATGCTTTCATCGACTCTGAATATCCGGTTCCCAGCTTAAATATGTGCCCGACCTCAATCCCTTCAACCAGTCTGATTGCTGCACCACATAAAGGGCAGGGGTCTGTCTCGCATATCTGCCTGAAATCAGCCACCTCATTGGCGGTAAAGTCTCTGCCAGCATTAACATTTTGATAATGGTAGTTTTTCTCGTTGGCACCGACACTGAAATTGACCATCTGCATAACTTCCTGATCGATCAGGAGCCGTATTAAAATTCCTACCGGACCCAGATAACCGGACGGAACACCGGTTGCATCAAATATTTCTTTGTCATCTGCCATCCTGATCTCGGAAACACCGAGATAATTCTTAAGTTTTACCTCTTCTGCTTCACGGTCCCCCCGGACAAGCAGGGCAACCGGTGCATCATCTGCAATAAAAACCAGCGTTTTTACCAGCTGTTCAGGTTTGATGTTGAGGAAAGCACAAACCGGTTCCACCTTTCTCTTGCCAACCGTTTCTATTTTAATCATCTCCTTCTGTTCAACATCCACCTTCTCGCCAGTCAGGGTAATAACTGCCTTTTCCATGTTAGCCGCATAATTGCAGTCATTGCAGACAGCAATCGTGTCCTCACCCGTCTCGGCAAGAACCATAAACTCATGAGAAAAGCTACCGCCAATCGTGCCGGAGTCAGCCTCCACACACCTGAAATCCAGATCACACCGCTCAAAAATCCTGTTATAGGCGTCATACATCTGCTGGTATGAAAGCTCGGCTGCTTCGTCACTCACATCAAAGGAATAGGCATCTTTCATGATAAACTCCCGGCCCCGCATCAATCCAAACCGCGGTCTGATTTCATCACGAAATTTGGTCTGTACCTGGTAGAGGTTTACCGGAAGGTCTCGATATGAATGAATCTCTTTTCGGGCGATATCGGTAATAACTTCTTCGTGGGTAGGGCCAAGACAGGACTCACGCTCATGACGGTCGGTAAATCTCAAGAGTTCAGGACCGTATTTTACATATCGGCCGCTTTCCTTCCACAGATCAGCAGGCTGAACCATCGGCATTTTCATTTCCTGGGCTCCCGCCCGGTTCATTTCTTCCCGAACAATGTTTTCGACTCTGCGGATCGCCGCAAGACCATACGGCAGATACGTATAAATACCGGAAGTCAGTTTTCTCATGAACCCTGCTCGAAGCATTAATCGATGACTGACGACTTCCGCCTCGGCCGGTACTTCCTTTAATGTCGGAATCAACATTTGAGAATAGCGCATTTTATCCTACACATGTTAATGTATGATCTTGCCAACCATACTGAATTATTTGTTTGGCCCCAACTATTGAGCCGCTCCTGAGTACCCAGCGTATGACAAATTACCGGGATAGTATTATTTTTCAATGGCTAAGATGTTTGACGTCGCTCCTGCTCCATCTTCTGCAACTCTGCCATAAAGACCGGCAACAGCTCCTCTTCGCTCACCGTTTTGAAAAGTTCTCCCTTCTTGAAAATTATCCCGACCCCGCGACCGCCGGCAACACCGATATCTGCTTCCCGTGCTTCCCCGGGACCGTTGACAACGCATCCCATTACGGCCACTTTCAGTGGCGACTCCATGGACTGGATAAACTTCTCAACTTCTTCAGCCAGGGCAAAAAGATCAATTTGGGTTCGTCCACAAGTCGGACAGGATATGAGTTCCGGTCCCCGTTCTCTGATTCGCAAGGAACGTAAAAGTTCAAAACCAACCCGTACCTCTTCAACCGGGTCCCGCGTGAGTGAAATCCTGAACGTATCTCCAATCCCATCAAACAATAAGATACCGAGGGCAACACTTGATTTAACAGTACCGGCGATCAACCCACCCGCTTCAGTGACACCAATATGCAGCGGATAATCTGTCTGTGCCGAAAGCTGTCGATAGCCATTTATGGTCGTCAGCACATCGGCAGATTTAATTGAAATCTTTATATTGTCAAATTTCAGTCTTTCCAAGAGCCTGACATTACGCAATGCACTCTCAATTAAGGATTCAGGATTATCTGCTGTCGGGTACCCGAACTCCTTCAGCAACTCCTTTTCTATCGACCCGCTATTTACCCCAACCCGGATCGGCACCTGGTAATGTTTGGCAGCATCTACGACCTTTGCAAGTTTTTCAGGACCGCCCAGATTACCTGGATTAATTCTTATGGCCTGCGCTCCGTGCTCCACAGCAGCAATGGCGAGCCGCCAGTCAAAATGAATATCGGCAATAAGCGGTATCGCTGTTTGATCCCTGATACTTTTGATCGCACGTGCCGACTCAAGGTCAGGTACAGCAACCCTTATGATTTCACATCCACCACTCTCGAGTGCGTGAATCTGCCTGACTGTTGCGTCCACATCTGAGGTAGTGGTATTGGTCATGGATTGAACAGCAATGTCAGCATCCCCGCCTATCGGAACATCACCGACCATGATCTGTCTGGTTTTTCGTCGCTCTATCATAGTGTTTGGTACTGCATCAAACCAGTACTTGATGTAATTTATCGTTTTGCTCGAATCAGGCTTAACTCCGCATCAGAGGCTCGAACATAGGTAGGCTCAGCTGCAGCAATATCGAGAAAAGAATTATTTCTGTACTGTTCACCAGCCAATAAGCCGACCATTTCAGCAGGTGGATATCGAACGTCTGTTTGCGCCATTTTTTTTCCCAGAATCTCTTTCAGCACCTTCCTATAAACATCAACCCCATCACCTGCCATGACGACCGGCTCGTCAATCTGTTCTGCTAATTTTTCAGGAGGAAGCACTACATGCTCAGAGCAGGGTCTGGCAATTCCATCACTATGAACCCGGTAAAACCGGCCATAAACTTCTTTTTTTCGTGCATCAAGCAGGACACAGATCAAGCGTTCATCGTTGATAGTGGCTGCGATTGCATCCAGCGACGAAACCCCGATAAGCACTTTAGCTGCACCATGTACCAGGCCTTTCGCTGTTGACATGCCGATTCTTAAGCCGGTGAAGCTTCCAGGGCCAAGACCAACAGCAATCCCTGAGACCTCTGCCAGACTCAGAGATACCTGCTGCATCAGTAGTTCAATCGAGCCAAGTAGTCGTCTGGAATGAGTTACACCTGAGCCAACAGAAAGCGAAGCAAGAATCTCTCCGTTAACAACACCTCCGGAGGTTATGGCTATGGAGCAATGTGGTGTCGCCGTATCAAACGCCAGGATCAGGGTGCTATCTGCCATTGTGTAACAATTCTGACTATATCGTTGTAAAATACAAAGATCATTAATGTGCCAAGGAGGGCAATACCAGCCTGCTGCGCTAAAATCTGAATCCGTTCACTGACCGGTTTTCGCATAATTCCTTCGATCGTCAGAAAAACGAGATGCCCACCATCGAGTACCGGAATCGGCAACAAGTTAAGAATCCCCAGATTAACACTAAGAAGTCCCATGAAGTAGCACAGGTTTAGCCACCCGGCACGTGCCTGCTCTCCAGCCAACTGGGCAATGAGAATCGGTCCTCCAAGCTCGGAGGCGGGAACAACATTCTGGATAATTTTTACCACCCCCATAAAGGTCAGGTAAATAAACATCCAGGTCTGCCAGCAGGCGTCCTTTAGCGCCCTGATGGGCCCAACCGGCATATAGGTAATGGTCTCTTCTTTGACAATGCCGATCATAAATCGCTGTTCTACTTCTTCCCCAAAAACATTTTCCACGCTATCAATAGCAGGTGTGACCTTAATTTCTTGTTCATTGCCTTGTCTGGCAACTTTGAAGAGCAACTCCTTTCCACCGCTATCTTTTACCATCGTGAGCACATCAAGCCACTGGCTAATAGGATGATGATCTATTTCGAGAATGATATCTCCTGGTTCAATTCCTGCTTCATATGCGGGAGAACCTTCGTTCACCACTCCGATGGCTGTAGAGTCCTGATCTTCCGGAACCCCCATGAACAAGAAAATAAGAAAGAAGATACAAACAGAAAACAGCATATTGAACAGGGGGCCGGCGAAAACGATAAAAAACCGCTGCCAAACCGGCTTGTGAGCAAAAGAGCGATCAGCTTCACCGGCGGAATCACTTTTCTCATCAGGGTTCTCGCCAAACATTTTCACATAACCGCCGAGGGGGAAGGCCGAGATCAGATATTCCGTCTCGCCAACAATTCTGCTGTATATTTTAGGACCAAAACCAAGGGAAAACTTAAGCACTTTTACCCTGAATAATTTTGCAAAAAGAAAATGTCCAAGTTCATGGACAAATATCAGAACACCAAGAACTAAAATAAATGAAACAATTGTATTCATAAATATGGTCTCTATTGACTCTCAACGAGGTTTAACCCCCAATTAACTCACATGCTGTCAGACGGGCGTTTTTGTCGGCTTCGAGCAGGTCATTCAGTACTTCATCACTGCCGCCTTGAACCCGGGCCATCGTCTCCTCAACCACAGTTGAAATTTTTGGAAATGGAATATACTTCTTCAAAAACGCATCAACAGCCACTTCATTTGCTGCATTCATTACAGCACTGCTGACGCCCCCGCGCTGGAGTGCTTCAAAAGCAAGACGCAAAGCCGGAAAACGGTCATAGTCTGGATGGAGAAATTCAAGATTTCCGCACTTCGTGAGATTAAGCGATGGTAAATCAAGCGGCATGCGCTCAGGATAGGACAGGGCATAGGCTATCGGAATTTTCATATCGGGGATCCCGAGTTGAGCCACAACAGATCCATCCTGATATTCCACCAGTGAATGAATAATTGACTGGGGATGCACAACGACCTCGATTGATTGAGGAGCCATATCAAACAGCCAACGCGCCTCAATAACTTCCAGCCCCTTGTTCATCAGTGTTGCACTGTCTATACTGATTTTAGGCCCCATACTCCAGTTTGGATGATTCAGGGCCTGTTCCCTGGTAACGTTTTGGAGCTCCTCTTTTGTCCGATGCAAAAATGGACCTCCTGACGCGGTCAGAATAATCTTCTCCACATCTATCTTTCTTCCTGCCTCAAGCGCTTGAAAGACTGCACTGTGTTCGGAGTCAATCGGCAGCAGGGTCACACCGTGTTGCTTAACCTTTTGCATCACCAGTCGACCGGCCACCACCAGAGTCTCTTTATTTGCAAGCCCGATATTCTTTCCCGCTTCCACTGCCGCCAAAGTTGGTAATAATCCTGCGGCGCCAACCACTGCCGAGATTGTCATGGCAGTATCAGGACAGACAGCAACCTTTATGTTTCCTGCTGTCCCATAGACAACTTCCCCTTTCCACGAATCAGGCAACAATGCAGCAAGCTTGTCAGCATGCTCCTCATCAATTACTGAAACAACACCCGGTTCAAATTCCTCAACCTGTCTGCTCAATAGCTCGATATTCCGGCCGGCAGCAAGGCCCTCAACTCCATACCGATCAGGAAATTGTCTTACAATATTAAGGACATTGACTCCTATCGAGCCGGTAGCCCCAAGAAGGGATAGTCGTTTCATCAGGTGTACAGATAAAGAAGAATATAGTAGAGAAACGGGCCGGCAAGGAGAAGAGAATCAACACGATCGAGTACTCCGCCGTGCCCTCCCAGCAAGGTCCCAGAATCCTTTGTGCCAGTACCTCGCTTTATAATTGACTCTAATAGGTCCCCGATCATACCAGCCATCGACAGAAAAACAGCAAGCAGTAACACCATAAGTACACTGGCCTGAACATCAAGAAGCCAGTACATGAACAGAGCAGCGAGTACTGCCCCTAAAATGCCTCCAGCGGCGCCTTCTACCGTTTTATTCGGGCTGATTGATGGACAGAGCTTGCGCTTACCCCAACGACAACCAACCCAGTAGGCACCAGTATCGGAACCTGCAGTAATTGCGGTGAGAATAATCAACCACCAGGCCCCATCAGCCAGACCCCTGATCATCACCAGGTGTGAACCGAGGAAGCCGATAAAAAAAATCCCCATCACGCCCCTGTTAAGAATCCGGTAAGGATTTTCGAATCGGCTGTAATGATACATTGTAAAGACAACCATCCCACAGAAAGCCAAAAATAATCCTTGAGAGAGCTGAAAGTCACTCTGGTTGGCAAAAGCAGTAGTCAGAATAGGGATAGTAATAATGGCTGACAGAACGGTATAGTCGAAATCGTTGAGGATGTCAGGCAAAACCATACGGGTGAATTCACGGCTGCCAAGGATTCCAACCAGCATAATTACTCCCCAGAACAGAAGATAGGGGCCAAACAGCAGGAGCAGCAGCCACCCTGCCGCAAGCAGAAGTCCTGGAATCGTTCGTGTCATTAATCAGTCCCTTTTACCTGATCTCCTGTTTTACCAAATCGCCTTTCACGTTTCTGAAAATCCTGAATCGCCTGGAGAAAAATATCACGCCTGAATTCAGGCCACATGGTGTCGGTAAAATAAATTTCCGAATAGGAGGCCTGCCAGAGCAGAAAATTGGAAAGACGGGCTTCTCCTCCGGTGCGTATTAAAAGATCAGGATCCGGCTGCCCCCTGGTGTAGAGCTGATTTGATATTACATCATGATCGATATCTTCAACCCCTAACCCGCCGTCCCTGCATTGCTCAGCAATCGACTTGACTGCCATACAGATCTCATCGCGAGAACCGTAACTCAATGCAAGATTGAGGGTAAGCCGGTCATTCCCAGCGGTACGCTCAATTGATTCATCAAGTACTTTTCTGACACCATTGGGGAGTCTTGCTGTGTTGCCCAGACAACGAAGCCTGATTTTGTTTTTCTCCATCCTGCCGAGCTCTGAGACAAGATACGACTTCAGGATGTTCATCAATCCTGAAACTTCAGATTCAGGTCTGTTCCAGTTTTCAGAAGAAAATGCATAGAGCGTAAGATGCCGGATACCTATTTCGGCTGAAGTTTCGACAATATCACGGACAGAATCAGCACCAACCTTGTGACCGTAGAGCCTTGGCTTTTTACGCTTTTTTGCCCAGCGACCGTTGCCATCCATAACAATGGCCACGTGGGCTGGAATTCGATCAGGGTTGAGCGCGAGTGTTGATATCATGAAAGGATCTCAAAAAAGAGGGGAGCGGTGGTTAACAGCAGATTATACCTCCATAACCTCTTTTTCCTTGGATGCGGTAATTTCATCAATCTGGGCAATATAGCTATCGGTTTCAGACTGAGCCTCATCCTGAAGCTTAAACAGCTCATCCTCAGATATTTCTTTGTCCTTCTTCTGCTTTTTGAGCGAATCAATCGCATCACGACGAACATTTCTAACCGCCACTCTGAACTCTTCAGCGATCTTTTTTACCTGTTTAACAAGCTCTTTTCTCCGTTCTTCGGTGAGCTGAGGTATGTTTAAGCGAATAATTTTGCCGTCGTTGACCGGTGTCAAACCAACATCTGACTTGAGAATTGCTTTTTCAATCGCCGACAGGACCTGCGGGTCCCATGGTTGGATAGCGATCATTCTGCTCTCAGGAATCGTCAGTGTACCGACCTGATTAAGCGGCATGGCACTGCCATAGGCATCAACCATAATTCCATCAAGCAGCGCAAGAGATGCCCGGCCGGTGCGTACCTTGGAAAGCTCCGCTCTGAATGTTGCTACACTCTTTTCCATCCTTTCAGCCATTTCAAAAATTACTTCACTCATTGTTGTCACCTGTTGTTTATGTCTATAGGTCTTTCAGCATATCAAGAAGTAATGAGAGTTCCAACCGGTTCACCCAAGACAGCTTTTTTGATGTTTCCAGGCACTGTCATATTCATCACCATAATGGGTTTATTATCTTCCTTGGCAAGAGCAATTCCAGCAGCATCCATAACACGGAGGCCCTGGGTCAGAACCTGGTCATAACTGAGTTGGTCATATTTCCTCGCATCCGAGAATTTCACCGGGTCTTTATCATAAACGCCATCAACCTTAGTCGCTTTTATGATCACATCTGCATCAATCTCCAGGGCTCTGAGGACGCCTGCAGAATCGGTGGTAAAGTAGGGATTTCCAGTACCCGCCGCAAATATTACAGCCCGCCCCTTTTCAAGGTGTCGGGTTGCCCTTCTTCGAATGTAGGGCTCGCATACCGATTGCATGGGAATGGCAGATTGAACACGCGTATCGACACCTGTTCTTTCGAGGGCATCCTGCAGGGCCAGGCTATTCATCACAGTGGCAAGCATTCCCATATTGTCTGCCGTTGTCCGATCCATCCCCTTGCTGGCGCCGGCAACTCCTCTGAATATATTCCCGGCACCGATGACCAGTCCGGGCTCAACGCCCAATTCTATAATCTCTTTAATTTCGGAAGCAACAAAATCTAAAACACCGGTGTTGATACCGTACGCATCATCGCCCATCAGGGCTTCCCCACTCAGTTTCAGCAAAATTCGCCGGAATTTAATCTGCATAAAAACGCTCCTGGAGAAAAGTTGAAACCACAGCAGCTCCCTGCCCGAACTGGGCAGGCAACACTCTGTCCGGTTATCTGATAATAACCGAACATGGAAAGGAACAGGGTACTACTCAACACCTATCTGGAATCGTGCAAATCGTTTTATGGAGATGTTTTCACCCATTTTGCCAATACAGTCAGTGAGCAGGTCCTGGACGGAAAGATCGGGATTCTTAACATATTTCTGTTCAAGCAGACAGATTTCCGCAAGGTATTTTTCCACCTTTCCTGAAACAATTTTTTCTACAATGTTCTCAGGTTTACCCGATTCCAAAGCCTGTTGTACATAAATATCTTTTTCTCTGGCAAGAATATCGGCCGGTACACCCTCGCGGTCTACCGATACCGGATTTGATGCGGCAATATGCATACCAAGGTCGCGGGCAAGCTCCCTGAACTGGTCAGTCTTTGCAACAAAGTCTGTCTCACAATTCAGCTCGATCATCACCCCCAGTTTTCCACCTGCATGGATATAGGTTTCAATGACACCTTCACTGGTTGCACGACCGGCTCTTTTAGCCGCAACCGCCAACCCTTTTTTTCTCAGGAGATCCACCGCTTTTTCCATATCACCGTCGGTCTCGCTCAGAGCCTTCTTGCAATCCATCATACCTGCACTTGTCTTATCGCGCAATTCCTTGACCATTTGACTGGTAATTTTCATGGTACGCCTCCATTAAACAACGTATCTTATGTTTATCAGAATATCTTTATATACTGGACACGGTTCGAAAACCGCTGAAAAACCATGCTACAAACCCTGGCCCAATCCGCCAAAAGTGGACTATCAGATTGGGGAGCAAATAGCGAAAAGGGGCTGTCCGAAGACTGCCCCTCATATACTGCTAGAACCATGCATTTCTGCCTGGTGTCAGTTGGTGTTTTTATTCTGCTGCCGGCTTTTCTTCAACAGCTGCTGGCTTTTCTTCAACAGCTGCTGGCTTTTCTTCAACAGCTACTGGTTTTTCTTCAACAGCTACTGGCTTTTCTTCAACAATCGGTTCTGCTACAGATTCTTCTTCCACTTTCTCCAGCTCTTCACTGGTGTCAGCCATAGCTGCTTCGAGTGCCTCATCTGATGCATCATCACCTTCACGTTCAGCCTGCCCCTTCAACACGGCTTCAGCAGCATAGTGGGCAATCAACCTGATGGATTTGATAGCATCATCATTACCGGGAATCAAGTAGTCGATTCCGTCCGGGTCACAGTTTGTATCTGTAATGGCAATAACGGGAATGCGCAGTTTGCGAGCCTCATTGACAGCGATAGACTCTTTTTTCGGGTCCACGACAAAAACGACGCTTGGCAGTGCACGCATGTCCTTGATACCGCCAACATTTCTCTCCAGCTTGATGCGCTCTTTCTCCATAAGCAGGATTTCTTTCTTGGGAAACCTGTTAATGGAACCGTCCTCCTGCATTGACTCGATTGACTTGAGCCGCTCTACACTTGTTTTGATCGTCTGGAAGTTGGTCATCATCCCACCAAGCCAGCGATGATCGACATAATGCATTTTACAACGTCTGGCCTCTTCGCGGATGATCAACTGCGCCTGCCGTTTGGTGCCAACAAAGAGAACCGACCCTCCATCAGCAACCTGCTGGCTGATAAAGTCACAGGCCCGGTCGAACAAGCGCCTGGTAAGATCGAGATTTATGATGTAAATACCGTTACGGGGTCCGTATATATACGGCTTCATCTTCGGATTCCAGCGCCTGGTCTGATGTCCAAAATGCAGACCGGCCTGCAACATTTCTTTTACTGTAGCATTAGCCATAATTTCCTCCAATTCCTGGTTTTTCCTCCATCTCCATGTGATCAGACGACTTTGCAGCAAGCATCAGTCTGACACCAGTATGTGCAGAGATGTGTGTTTTAGTTATTACAAAAAATGCACCACTATGGTGCAGGCAGAACATTATTATGTAACATGCAAATCACTGTTTTGCAAGCTTACAGACCAC
>NODE-119-length-27735-cov-4.93121_pt1 | contig 27735 bp, 21 predicted proteins | sample MGYA00139097_ERZ477577 | MGnify/ENA metagenome assembly ERZ477577
TACATAAATAAAATTTTAATATAGTATCATTGATTATTTAATCCTCTTCTTATGCTTACAAACCTCGGCAAAGTTAAGTCATTATTTTAACATAGTCATTTAGGACAAAAGCTGTTTGGCGTGCGCCATGGCTGATTCCGTTATGAGACTTCCTCCAAGCATTTCAGCCAGCTCTACCAGCCTTTCTTCCTCAGATAACAACTTAATATTTGAAGATATAGTCCCTTGAGTTTCATCTTTATAAACCTTGTAATGCTGTTGCCCTTTTGCCGCAACCTGTGGCAAATGTGTTATTGTAATAACTTGCATATTCCGGCTCATTAGTAACATGAGTTCCGCGATCCTGTTGGACACCTCACCCGATACGCCTGTATCAATTTCATCAAATACAATGGCCGGAAGCTTCGAATACTGGGATAAAATATACTTGATCCCCAGCATCATCCTTGACATTTCACCTCCTGAGGCGACCCTCTTCAAGGGCTCGAAGTTTTTACCCTTATCTGAGGACATTAAAAAATTCAGCTGGTCTTTTCCATTATTTAGAAATTGATCGCTTTTGACCAATTCTATGTTAAACCTGGTATTTTTCATTTCCAGCTTGCCCAGAACACTTTCTATTTGTTCGATAAACTTCGGAATGGCAGAACTTCTCCTTTGATGAATATCATCAGCCAATAGGTTTAATTCACTTTCAGCCGCTGAAATTTCAATTTGTTTCTTTTTTATCACTTCCTCAGCATTGTCCACTTCAACTATTTTGCTTTCATAACTGTCCTTAACTTCCAATAATGCTGCTATTGAGGCTACCCCATGTTTTTTCTGAAGGTGATAAATTTCTTCCAGCCTGCGCTCCACTTTGTTTTGTTCGGCAGGATCATGTACCAATTTATCATTCTCGGCATTTAATTCTTCTATAATATCCTTAAACTCTATCAGGCTACTTTTAAAACGTTCGGATAATTGAGCATATAATTCATCATATCCTGAAATTCTGGACAGGTGCTGATCCATATTAGCCAAAAGACTCAATGCGCCCATCTGATCCATTTCAGCAATATCAATAATACCTGAAATTTGCTCTTTGATCTCTTCAACATGTGATAGCTTTTCCAGGTCCCTTTCCATTTCTTCCTGTTCGTCGGCCCTTAATTCTGCCTGATCGAGTTCATTCCAGACAAAAACGTTGTAATCATATTCCTTTTGAGCCTTTAACTGTCTGCTTTCGATGTCATTCAATTCATGAATCAAATGCTTTAGATGATTGTGCCCGTCAAAATATCGTGCCAGTATCTGTTGGTTTTTGGCCAAAGCATCGATGATATGGAACTGGTATTCGGGATCAGACAATTGCAAGGTTTCGTGCTGCGAATGCACATCGATAAGCTGCTCAGTTAATTGGTTCAGCACCGACAAGTTAGTTGGCGTATCATTTACAAAAGCTCTGGATTTTCCACCTGGCAGCAATTCTCTTCTTATGATGACCAGGGGGTCATAATCCAAATCATTCACCTCAAAAAAGGGTAACAGATCATAGGAACCGATATCAAACTCGGCTTCAATTATACATTTCTTTTTCTTGTCGTAAACTAAGGAGGCGTCAGCTCTTTTCCCTAGAACAAGGGCCAGGCCACCAAGGAGTATAGATTTTCCTGCTCCCGTTTCACCGGTAATTATTGAAAGTCCTTCTTTAAGGTCTACCTTAAGGTCTTCAATAAGGGCGTAATTTTTAATCGACAATGATACTAGCATGAAATTCTATTACATAAAAACAGTGAAAACAAACTTAAACAAAACTAACAGATCAGGGAAGGTCTAAATTTTTATCTCTTTCCATTTTTCATCAAATGAAGGATAAATATTTGAAAGTACTTCCCTTAATTGTGACGTATCAATTCTTGGGCCATCTGAAAAAATATCGACTATTTCATCACTTTTGGTATCCATAAATACACGAATCAAAAATGTATTGGGCCTTTCATTGTATAGGCTTTGAAAGCCTACTATTGATTTCATAATAGATTCCTTTGCCTCCCTGCTATTATCTACCATCCTGTCAAGGCCAAGGATATGATACTCATACATGGCTCTCCTGTATTGATCATACACCGGAGACAACAGGTTTTCGTTCAGCTGATACCTGGTATAGTTTCCATCAATTCTGTTCCAGCCTACTCCACCCCCTTGTTGCGCAACGATCATTACATTTTCAGCAAGTTTAAAGAAATTCTCACCTCCTTTATAACCGAAAGAATCCGCCTGATAGCCCAAAATCGTATAGGCATAAAATGTCAGGATAGAAATTAAATTGGATTCGTAAGCAGTTTCATTATAAACAAGCGGCTGAAACTCCTGATAAGCAAATGAAATATCGTTATCATTAAAATTGAGTATGGAAGTAGAATAAGTTGAATTAAATACCGGTCTGGATATCTGCAACTGCAAACTCCCTTTAAAGCTTGTCGCAGACAAGGCTTCAAGAATATTAATGGTAATGGAGCAATTGATTTTTTCGTGGTTTTTATAATTAGAATTGGTCCATTTGGTATTATTCATGAACTCGAAAATATCATTTTGCATGGTTTCAAACAATTGCTTATTTGATACGCCTATTTCAGCATGATTTATGAACACTATACAATTTAATTCTTGTGATGATGCATTAAATCCTGCCAAAAACAAACAAATGAATATAATTTTACGCATGTATACTTTTTATTATCTCTTTAAAAATATCTTCGGCTACTTCATTTTTTGATTTAAGTTCAAATCTTTGAACCTTATCATTTTTATCAATAAGGGTAATTTTATTCGTGTCTGATTTAAATCCGGCTCCTTTATCCCGCAATGAATTCAAAACGATGAGATCAAGGTTTTTACTTTCAATTTTGGCCTTTGCATTGTCCATCTCATTTTCAGTCTCCAAGGCAAAACCAACCAAAAACTGATCACCTTTAATTGCCCCAACTGAGGCAAGTATATCTTTTGTTTGCACTAATTCGATGCGCATCAAAGCATCTTTCTTTTTTATTTTCTGAGAAGATACTGTTTTTGGCGTAAAATCTGAAACAGCAGCTGAAAAGATTGCAATATCCGCACTCTTGATATGTTGATGCGTAGCATCGAACATGTCCTCAGCACTAACTACATCAATTCTCCTGATAGATGAATGACTTACAGCCTGGTGAGAAGGTCCTGATATCAAAATAACATTCGCGCCTTTTTCAGCAGCCTCATGTGCCAGTGCAAAACCCATTTTTCCCGATGAATGATTTCCAATAAACCTGACCGGGTCAATGGCTTCATAGGTTGGCCCCGCTGTAATCAGCACCTGCTTGCCTCTCAATGGCAAACCAGCTGACATATGATTTTCAATAAAAGAAACGATTTCTTCTGGTTCCGCCATCCTGCCTTCTCCCTCTAATCCGCTCGCCAGCTCGCCAGTCGCCGGAGGAATAAAAACGTTTCCTCGGCCTTCCAGGATGTTTATATTTCTGCTCGTCGTCTCATGTTTATACATATCAAGGTCCATGGCCGGAGCAAAGTAAACTGTAGATTTAGCTGAAAGATAGGTTGCAAGTAATAAGTTATCGCAAATTCCATCAGCCATTTTAGCCATAGTATTTGCCGTCAAAGGCGCTATGATCATTAAGTCAGCCCATAAACCAAGGTCCACATGACTGTTCCATAATTCATTTTCCTCGCTTTGATCGTAGAAAGTGGAATGAACAGGGTTTTTTGACAGCGTAGAAAGGGTCAGTGGGGTAACAAAATCTTTTGAGGCAGGGGTCATGACAACCTTCACTTCTGCACCTGCCTTTATAAAATGCCTGACCAGAAAGGAAGTTTTATAAGCAGCAATTCCGGCAGTAACTCCGAGAAGAATTTTTTTACCGCCTAAAACAGACATAATTATTATATATTATCGTTACTTGTATCCGGAGTTCTGTAATAAATCTCATCATCCAACCATTCTTTCACAGCGATAGATGTAGGTTTTGGAAGACGTTCATAGAAACGTGAAACTTCTATTTGTTCTTTATTTTCAAAAACCTCCTCTAAACTATCATTAAAAGTAGCAAATTCTTCTAATTTATCAATCAATTCACTTTTCAAGTCTTCATTCACCTGAGCAGCTCTTTTTGACATAATAGCAATAGCCTTGTAAATATTTTGCGTAGGCGCTTCAATTTTAATTTTGTCAAAAGTTATTGTGCTCTCCGGAGCATCAGTATTTTTATAATCTTTCATGCTTCTTAATTGTTTTGTGATATTGTAGCTATTTCCTCTCTTGTTTTAGTCAATTCTTCGTGCAACTTTAGGGTCATATCGTCAACTTCTTTTAACTTCTCCGATTCAGGAAAAGTCTTCTGAAATTTTGCATGTGATAAAAGCGCAGCAGATAATCTTTCTTCTTTTTTACTTAGTATACTTTTCATACCCAAAGCGTATGCTGATTTAAAACTGAAATACATCGCTTCTTCTTTATATTCTGATCCAAGGTGATCTTCATTAAAGGTTTCAAAGGCCTTAATTGCAGCATTGTATTGTTCGGTGTGATAATATTGTCTGGCGACTTCAAAATCCTTGAACTCAAGCTTTTTATTCAAATCAGCAAAATCCTTGTTTGCCTCATCTATTAATTCAGAATTTGGGTATCTGTCAATGTAGTTTTGATAGGCTGTCAATGCCTTATAGGTATCCTCCTGATCTCTGCTGTACACCGGAGCGGCTAAAAAGTAACTTTTCGCACTATAATACGCAGCTTCCTCAACTTTGGTACTTTCAGGGTAATTCGTGATAAACTTTGAAAAATAATAAGAGGCCATCGCATAATTCTTCTCCTGAAAATAACTGTCAGAGATCATATATTGGATTCGCTCCATTTGAGGCTTATTCGCATAAGGACCCATTATTTTTTCAAATAAGGCAATCGCTTTTTTGTATTCTTTTTTGTCATACATCTCAACCGCCATCTTATATTTATCCGTATTTAATCCTTTATTCAGAACAGTGTGGTATTCACCGCACGAACCAAGAAAAAAAGCCATGATCAATACAATCGCTAAATACTTCATTTTTTGCATTTGGCAAAATTACTCTTTTAAAATGGAATTATGAAAAATATTTTAGTCCGAATCCTATTACTGTATCAATTATTATATAATTGATTTACAATTAATTAGAAAAATTCAAACTAAACTACAAAGTTGCGTCCTGAGCTCCTACCAATAATTTAACATCATTATCAAACAAGTATAATCCTCCTTTATCATCCCCTATCAAGTTGATTTTATCCAGGATATTTCTTGCCAGGGCTTCTTCTTCAATTTGCTCAGCAACATACCATTGGAGGAAATTATGAGTCGCATAATCTCTTTCATCCAAGGTAACACCAACCAAATCATTGATTTTTTGAGACACCATCACTTCATGGTCAAAAAGTGTTTTAAACATCTCCTTAAAAGACCCAAAACTCACAGGTGGCTTAACCAGCGCGGAAACCTGAGCATGCCCGCCTCTTTCATTCACAAACTTTACCAATTTTAGCATGTGCATTCTTTCTTCATCGGAATGGGCATACATAAATGAGGCAACCCCCTCAAAACCTTGGTTTTCAGCCCATGAGGCCATTGCCAAATATATTTGTGATGATTCGGCTTCTACACGAATCTGATCATTCAACGCTTTTTCTATTCTTTCAGATACCATTTCTTATTTTTTAAATTCGGCTACAAAGGTATTAATTTTTTGTTGCAATTCCGACGTTGCTTCAACAAGTGGTAACCTAACTTCAGGTCCAGAAATATTTAAAGCATGCAGCATGGCTTTGATACCCGCCGGGTTGCCTTCTTTAAAAATCAGGTCAATGCTGTTTGCGAGGGCGTAAAAGGCCTTAAAAGCCTTGGCTGATTCCGATCGAGAACCCATACGAATAAGATCACTGAATTCTCTTGGCAGCGCCTGGGCTATTACCGAAATCACGCCTGCACCACCGGCCAAAACCAAGGGTAAAGCAAGTTTGTCTTCTCCAGAAATCACTAAAAACCCATCCGGCTTGTTCTTAATCAATTCCAATATCTGCTCAAAGTCGCCGGCAGCCTCTTTTATGCCAATAATATTATCAAAATCCCTTGCAAGTCTTAACACTGTCGATGCAGCCATATTACTCCCTGTCCTCGGGGGTACATTATACAAAATTACAGGGAGGGGACTTGCCTCAGAAATCATTTTGAAATGCTGATATATACCCTCCTGTGATGGCTTATTATAATATGGTGAGACAGATAAAATCGCTGAAAAACCTTCAAAATTACCATGTTGCAATTCATTAACAAGAAATTGAGTGTTATTACCTCCAACACCCAAAACCACAGGTAACCTTCCATGATTAACTTCAATAACCTTGGCTTTTACCAGCTCTTGCTCCTCTTTTGTCAGCGTCGCCGTTTCACCTGTAGTGCCTAAAACCACCAAATAATCAATTCCATTATCGATCTGGTAGTTCACCAGACGCTCCAAGGCATTTAAATCTAATTCCCCGCTTGATGTGAAAGGCGTAATTAAAGCTACACCGGTTCCATTGAATTGTTCCATTATGCTTCGCTACTATTATCTTTAGTTAATTAATGAGTTTTAATATCTCCAAATATTTTACCAGCTCATTGTTGAAAGTATCAATTTTATTTCCATCAACCTTGAATGATATATCATTGAAATGATTCTCTTCATGTTCAAATCCAACTTTTAAACCCGCTGCCGACCTGAAAACAATGATTTGGTCATACACCAAATTCGCGTCGCAATAATTGATCAGCAAATCAAACTTTTTCTCTACAAAATTTGAAAGTGCCGGCGCTTTAATTTTCCCATATAACCCAAAACTATCTTCATTGCATACCCTTGTCGTATTCAATGAATTATCTTTACCTGAACGATCAAACAAAAATACCGTCATCTCTTCCTCTTCTATCCCTAGTTCACTGCAAAGTCTTTTTGTGAAATCATAAGTTTGAAATAAACTTATTTCAGCCAAAACACCTACTTTTTTAATTTCCTTGACCGCAGTTTTCTTGGATCCTGGAAGGTTATTCTGCTTATTTTTTATAAATTTGATCGCAGTTTTTTTCTTTAAATTTAGTATTCCCATTCTCCAGACTTATGCGCACAAAACTATATAAAATTATAGTATTAATAATGATTTCAACATTATTAAACAAAATAATGGTTTCCTGTAAAGAAAAAAACAGTGAACTGAAAATGATCCGAGGAAAACAGCTTGCCATTGACTCCCTGATTGAAAAAGATGACAGTTTTACAAATACCATAGAACCCTATAAAGAGGCGCTAAAGGAGAAGATAAACGAGGTGCTGTGTTATAACGTTCGCAATTTATCAAGAAACGAGGCCCCCCTCGAGAGTTCCCTCGGAAATTTTTATGCCGATGCCTGCTTAGAGACTGGTGATCGCTTGTTTTTTAAAACAACCGGGCAGCATATTGATTTTGCATTGTTCAATTATGGAGGGATCAGAACAGCGATACCCAAAGGGGACGTCAACGTGGGTCACGTGTTTAAACTGATGCCTTTTGAAAACAAACTGGTTGTCGTAAAACTTACCGGGGAACGAATACGCTCCTTGTTTGATTATCTGAAAAACAGCAAAAGTGCCCACCCTGTTTCCGGCCTAAAATTGGTCCTGGACCAACAGGAATTTTCCAAGATACTGATCAAAGGGGTGCCCTTTGACAAGGATAGAAGTTATTATGTATTAACGCATGATTATTTGCAACACGGAGGTGACAATATGGCTTTTTTCAAAGACCCCATGGAGCTTTACCCATTGCAGTACAAAGTCAGGGATGCCCTGATAGATCACTTGAAAATGACAGATACCTTACGAGGATCATTGGATGGCAGATTTATAAAAATCGATTAAATGAAAAGAAGAACGTTTTTAAAAAACACCATGGCCAGCGGTTCTCTTCTGAGCCTGGGGGGGCTTTCAGCAGCTTCCTGTCTCGGTGAAACAGAAAAAAAAATCACCATATTGCACACAAATGATGTGCACAGCCATATTGAATCATTTGCATTAAATCACGATAGATTTCCAAATATGGGAGGAGTAGCCCGCCGGGCTACACTTATTGAAAGCATCCGCCGGGAAAACCCTAATACGCTGCTGTTCGATGCCGGAGATATCTTTCAAGGCACACCCTATTTTAATTTTTTCGGGGGTGAGGTTGAATTTAAAATGATGAGTAAATTGGGTTATGATGCCTCAACCATTGGAAATCATGACTTCGATAATGGAATAGATGGTCTGGAAATTCAATTGCCTCATGCAAAATTTGATTTTTTGATTGCTAATTATGATTTTAAAAACACTATCCTGGATGGAAGAACGAAACCCTATAAGATATTCACGGTTGATGGTATCCGAATTGGTGTTTTTGGCCTGGGCATTCAATTAGATGGTTTGGTGGACCCATTGCTATACAAGGAAACAAGATACCTTGACCCTGTTGAAATAACTCAGGACATGGGAAACATGCTTAAGCAGGAAAAGAAGTGTGATCTGGTCATCTGTCTTTCACATTTAGGCTATTTTTACAAAAAAGAATCAACTAAAATTAGTGATTTGACGCTCGCGAGCCAAACGAAAAATGTTGATTTGATCATAGGAGGACATACCCATACGTTTCTTAAAAAACCAACGGTTGTAAAGAATAGTGTCCAGGAAAATATGCTTGTTAACCAGGTTGGTTGCTGGGGGGTTAATCTCGGTCGAATTGATTATATTTTTGACAGCAGCGAAAATATTTCTGCCAAGGGAAAAAGCATCATCGTTTAAATGAACTTACCGCACTAGTTGATGAGTACTTCATCGGCAAAAATCCATGATGGCAAACCCGCTGCGTGATGCCAGTATGGAGGGCTCTTCATGTTTTTCCCATATATTTTGATATAACGTGCCCTTCGCTTGTCAAATTTTAAATCAAAATATTGTAGGTCATTTATTTTACTGTCTTTCGAAAGAGGCATATCGTTTGGCACAGTTCCCAGACTTATGAAATTTTTATTATCAGTTGAATAAGAATAGCTCACTTCCAATGGAAAAAACACAATATGATTACTTACCTGCAAAAACGCAACAGATATGGAACTTATTTCACTCTCCTCACCAAGATCAATAACAGCTTCCAGATCGTTTCCTTCAAAGCCAAGCCAATTGGCATAGAAACCATTCCCTCCCAAAGCACCATCGGTTAGCACCTGAGGATCCTCATTTGCATACTTCTTGGGGTCAGTCAGCAAAGTAACCTTTTTCCCCAAAGCCTTATTGGGTTTTAGCGCCACTTCAAGGGCTTTCCGATAATTCAATTCGTAATCTGCTACCTTATAACCCATTTCATTCATCAACACAATATCCGACATGCCAGTTGTTCTTGAAAAACCGTCTAACCTGTTTATCACAAAGGGGTTCACCTTTTTCCCGCCAGATGCGTCATCAACTATTAAAGCATATTCATCTGAAATATTTTTCCTGCATGCCTCCAGAATTGCGTAATCAATACCTAATTTGGCTTGATTGATTCTTTTGATCAATTCAGCATTTTCATCAACGGCCTGAATTGCGTCCTCAAAATAGCTGTCATAAACCTGTAGTAATTCCGGGGCCAAATAAGCCGTAAATGCCTGCGACGGGTCCCCGTATAAAAACAAAAAGAAATCATCGTACTTCTCGATCTCTTCATGAATCCGATCAATATAAGCCTTAACATACACGCCTCCTTCGCCGTAATAACCATCCGTAAACTCACTGATGATGGCATCAGTTTCCAGCTGTGGATTCCACAGTAATTTGGCCATGAGATAGGATCTCAATTCAAAAAGTTCACTGGGATTATTGCTGTGTTGCTCAAAAACCCATTTCGCATTATTATTTTTAAAAAACCCGATGTTGGGCCTCAGCGTATGAAGATTGGGAAATGGCGCTAAAAAATTTGTAAACTGAGTCGTATAATCCCAAATTCTGATATTGTCCGAAATACTATTCCAGCCCCTGAGATCATCGGCAAAATCAGTACACTTTTCTTCAATTGAGCCGCTTCGGTCACACTCTATGGAACAGAGCGTAATCATCACATTTTTTGCCGGCGGGGTCTTGGATGGTTTCCGCGTATACTGATACGCAAGTGTAGAAATGGTCTTATCAGGATGGTCGGCCGCTATCTCATTTACAAATCTGATCAAGGTCCCGGTAGGGCCTCCTTCCAAAGAATCTATACTTCTGCATTGCGCGTCCCGGCAAAACTGCTGATTATCATTTTGGCTCACCGAAATCACCGTAGCCGATGGGTACTGTTCAAAAAAGGAAGACACCGAATCCTTTACAATTTGAAGCACATCAGGGTTTGTTAAACAAAGTTGTGTCGGCAATCTTTTGTCTCCTATCAAGGCAAAATACTCCGGGTGTTCTTTATAAAACGATTCTTCAGGTATGAATCGGTTGAAGGTATGAACCTTAGCCGTGGGAACATAATAGGGAAAGGCCTCAGTTGTCACCTTGTGTTTTGCCGCAAAATCCTGATTTTCATAAAACAAACGAGAATGCACCGTCCTGGTGGTTATAGGGGGTGTATAAGAGAAAAATAAATCTTTGTCAAGGTTTATCGTTTTTGTTTTAGGGACGGATTCTACTGTTGGTGAAAACCATTTACAATCCATAAACCGTTCTAAAAATTCATATACGGCAAATAAGGTTGATGCATCGCTCCCGCCATTGAGGATGAGATGATCACCAGACACTTCTATGCGAATTTCATCCGGTTGAAGATCCGCAGTAGCGACTAAAATATAAGGTTTATCCATTTGCACCCCTTTCTCGTCTACTATCGGGAGCTTTACAGTGGATATCTTTTCAAGGTATTTTTGCAATTCAATTGCTGCGTGATTCTCCTGAATTGATGCCCCTTTGTTTAGCAGAATTACATAATCCGAGCTTCCCTGGTCGATAAGTGTTACGGAATTTTTATGCTCACAAGCATTCGTCAAAAATAAAACCAGAATGATTACCAACTGAGAAAAAGATCGCTTATAATTCATTGGATAAGTTTTTATGAGTACATTTTATTCTTCATAAGTCAAGTAAGCAGAAACCAACCAATGGTTAAATTTATCCTCCTCGGCTTTTGTTGCAGCAATATCTATTTTTAAGGTATGACTCCCCGCCAGCATGTCTCCTAAATCAACTACTATAGGGTCAACCGCGGATCCCGGGCACCAATTGGATCTTGAAATATCGGAAGAGGCAATACGCTCTTCAATTTCTTTCACTTTATACTTTCTGGCTTCAAAATCTATATAGGCCGCCGAGTCTTTTTTGAGCCAAACCCCTGAACTGGGATTAAACCTCCTAAAAGAAGCACAATCATCTCTCCATGGCATCGTGTCCAGCACCTTGTTATTATTGATCCAAAGTATGTTCTTTATTTTTATAAATTCATCTCCTCCACTGTGCCCGCCATGCCCTGTGGTGATATAATGTAACTTGACATTTTTAACATTTTTAGCAAATTTAAAATCCTGTACGATTTCCGTTTCCGGGAAAAAATCAGGTAAGGCCTGTCCGTCAACATAGCTAATGGTATTCACCAAAGGTTTTACCTTAAAAATTTTATTGGCACGATTGGAATAGGACAGACTTAAATCAACCTTATAGCCTTCCGCCGTCCATGAATCAATCCATACCCCTACATAAAAAGTGTTGTCTACTACAGTAAGAAGATGTGAAATATTTCTCTCCCAAACCACTTCATCCTCCCATTTTGGGATATACACCGGTTTCCTGTGCTTGTCACTATTATCACTGAAATATCCTACACCAAAAGGAGTCATAAATCTTAGAAGTTCAACCACCGGTTCATAATTATCACCGGCCTTAACCCCTCCATATTTTTCTTTTACGGATGAGGATGCGGGAAAGCTTTTTTCTCCCTTAGAGACATCAATGATGGAAATTTGATCCGGATTACTTACCACGAAACAGGATCCGCTTTTATCCCATCTGTCACCATTGGATCTCACTTTCAATGTAATAGTTACATCAGTGCCCTTTGGAAAATTCGGCACCTCAACTTTTTTATACACAATCCTTCCGGCTTGATATCTCTCCACATCTTTATCATCGCCTGGTGTTCCATTAAAATTAATCGGTTCATCTATAAATATTTTTTGATCATACCCTTTCTGAGCGAACCCCACGGAAACGAAAGAAAGACACAAGCAAAAAAGTAGTACATTAAAATTCTTCATATCATCAGTTTATTAGATAAGGCAAATTAATTTTATAACATAAAATAATTCACCCGTTGATATCAACGTGCAAAATGCTAAATTTATTTAGTAATAACCTTCAATTTAGCACTTTTTATCAAATCCTGATGGGAAATGAAATAATTATTATGTCGTTTCCCGTTCAGCTCAATTCTGTCAATTTTCTCCTCTAAGCGCCCTTTCCTTTCAATCACGATGCGATCCTGCTGATAGAACACGGAATCCATTTGTATACTTATACGATCAAACATTGGCGTCGTAATTGTATAGACAGGTTCTCCGGGACTTATCGGATAAATTCCCATCATGGCAAAAACCAACCAGGCCGACATCGTACCGGTATCATCATTGCCAGGCAGTCCTTTGGGCTTATTCTGGAAATATGACCTCACCAATTGAATCACCCTTTTCTGGCTGCGCCATTCTTCTCCTTTTACATAATTAAACAGAAAGGGATAGGCAATATCAGGTTCATTGGCCATATCAAATTGATTGGTATCAAATACTTTTTCCAATTGATTGGTAAAGGCCTTATTACCACCCATTAGTTTTTTGAGGCCCTTAATGTCATGTGGAATCATAAAAGCATATTGCCAGGCGTTCCCTTCTATAAATCCAACGTTTTCAGTAAAGTTCGCCCCTGCCAGAGGGTCAAAGGGCTCATGCCAGTTTCCATCTGCTAATCTGGGTCTTAACAGTTTCAGGTCTTTGTCAAATAACTTTTTATACGTTAAGGACCGCTTATGAAAACGCTCCTGATCCTCCTTTTTCCCCAATTCCTTGGCCAGTAAATAAATGGCAAAATCAGCTGTATTATACTCTTGTGTTGTCGAAACAGAGCCTCCATATGACGTATCGAGGTATCCTTTTTCTATATAATCTTTTAATCCCGGACGCAAAGGATTATTTTCAGTCTGATCGGCCCCTTTCAGCATGCCTTCATAGGCTTTGTCAATATCAAAATCTCTGATTCCTTTTAAATAGGTGTCAGTTATCACTATTCCCGCAGGGTCTCCAACCATCGTAAATGTTTCCGTTCCGTTTAATTCCCATTTGGGCAGCCAGGCATTTTCTTCATACATGGCCAGCATACTCTTGATCATATCCAATTGTTGCCGGGGGTAGACCAGTGTCATTAATTGATGTAGATTTCTATAGGTGTCCCAAAGTGAAAAAACCGTATACCTCGTCCCCTCCGTTTTCCCTGTATTCCCGGTTTTTATTTCGCGAAATTCTCCATTCACATCATTAAATGTATTCGGATGGATCAAACTGTGATATAGAGCTGTATAAAAAATGATCTTATCATCTTCAGCCCCTCCTTCCACTTTGATCCTCGATAATAGTTGATTCCAGTTGTCATGGGTTTCTTTATAGACAGCATCAAAATTCTTATCACGGGTTTCAGCCAACAGATTTTCTCTTGCGTTGTCAATGCTAACGTAAGAAATCCCGATTTTTACTTCTACAATTTCCTCCTCATCGAAGTGATATGAGAAATACGCACCGATACTATCTCCAACAACCATGTTCTTTGATTGTTCCATAAGTCTTACTTTGCCATTATAACCCATCCACTGGGCCTCTACCCCCTCATATTTCCTCGGCTTTTTCCATGCGCCAAAGGCATCTGCAGGTCTGGAAAATTTTGCGACAAAGTATACCGGATAGGCACTTTCAGGATTGTTATAACAAAACGTCCCTACCGATCTCATTCCTTCAATTTCATCAGAGGAAACTACCTGTACCATTCCTCCCTCTTCATTGGTGAGTCCAAGCCCCAGATTTATCAAAATATTGGCCTGCCCCTTAGGAAATGAAAATTTACTGACCCCCACCCTGGTTGACGCCGTGAACTCGGCCTTTACATTATATTTGTCAATTCTGGAACTGTAATAGCCTGCACTGGCAACTTCATCAGAATAGGCAGATCCATATTTCAAGTGGTTTGTCTCCAGGGCTCCCGTTGTTGGCATAAGTAGTATGACCCCCAGATCAGGGCAGCCAACCCCGCTTAAATTCACCTGACTAAAACCCGTCAAAAATGTGTTTTCATGCACATAAGGATTGGATAACCATCTGCTGTCTTTTTCAAGTGTATTTTGCTTTCCTGAGACGTTGAACGGGCTAATACTTGCCATACCCCGAGGCGCAATCGGGCCCGGGAAGGTGGCGCCAAAGTTAGATGTGCCGATAAACGGATTTACATAGGAAGCTGCGTCTTGAGCCATCGTTATCTGTGAAATCCCAAGAAACAACATGGATGCACATAGTTGCGGACCCAAAATTTTAAAAATTTTGCCAATACCTCTCATTCCTTACTCTTTTGAAGCGTTTGTTAAAGAATATGGCCTGTTTTCACTTCTGGCTCCTCTATCTTTATTTGGTTCTGAGCTCATCGTAAAATCAAACTTACCACCTTTTTGTATTTCCTCGAAATCGATGAAATTATTTTCATATCCCTGACCATTGAGCTGGGCATTTTGAATGTATACATTGTTTTGGTTGTTATTCCTGGCGTCTATGACAAACTCGTTTCCGTTTTCTAATTTGATGCTCGCCTTTTTAAACAACGGGCTTCCAATAACATATTGATCCACACCCGGTGTAACCGGATAAAAACCCAGGGCACTAAATACATACCATGCTGAAGTTTGCCCATTGTCCTCATCTCCGCAATAACCATCAGGGGTTGCCGAATAGAGCCTGGTCAATACATCTCTTATTTTTTCCTGAGATTTAAAAGGCGCTCCGGCGTAATTATACAAATAGATCATGTGTTGAATAGGCTGGTTGCCATGAGCATAATTTCCCATATTGACAATTTGCATTTCCCTGATCTCATGAATGGTAAAGCCGTAATAGGATGCGTCAAAATCAGGTGGCATTTCGAATACTTCATCCAGTTTTCCAATAAAGTCATTGTTCCCTCCCATTAAATCGATCAGACCTTGTACATCGTGAAACACTGACCATGTATAATGCAAACTGTTCCCTTCGGTAAAGGCGTCTCCCCATTTTAAAGGGTTAAAAGGCGCCTGAAAAGCACCATCTTCATTCTTCCCTCGCATAAAATTGGTGCTTGGGTCAAACAGGTTTCTATAATTCATGGACTTCTTATAATACGTATCGGCCAGTTCCGGCTTATTCATTTTTTCCGCCATTTGCGCTATGGTAAAATCCGCATAAGCGTATTCCAGGGTTCTTGCTGCATTCTCGTTGATCCCAACATTATAGGGAACGAAACCCAGCTTGTTGTAATAGTCCAATCCGGCCCGACCCACAGAATTCACCGGCCTTCCTTCCTGAATAGTGGCATTTTTAATCATGGCTTCCATTAATAATTCGGCGTCCATACCGCTCACTCCTTTAAGGTATGCATCTGCAATGATAGGCGCTGAATTTGAACCGATCATGCAATCTCTATGACCCGGGCTGGCCCATTCCGGTAACCATCCCGATTCTTTGTAGGTATTGGCCAGACCTTCCATGATCTTCCCGTTTAAGGAAGGATACATCAGGTTGAAAAAAGGAAAAACGGCCCTGAAGGTATCCCAAAAGCCATTATCTGTGAACATATAGCCTGGAAGCACCTCTCCGTTATAGGGGCTATAATGTACTATTTCTTCGTCTGAATCAATCTCGTAAAACTTTCTTGGAAATAATAGCACCCTGTATAAACAGGAATAAAACGTTTTTATCTGATCAAGATCATCTCCTTCCACCTTTATTCTCGATAATTCTGTTTCCCAGGCATCCTTAGCTTTAGCTTTTGTTGTTTCAAAAGAATCTGTGCCAATTTCTCTTTCGAGATTGATCATTGCCTGTTCGTGGCTAATAAAGGAAGAGGCCACTTTTACGTGTACGGCTTCCCCTTTTTTTGTGTTGAATCCAACAATGGCGCCAACGTGTTCACCTTCCTGTTCCAAAGCATCTTCATCCAATTCCCAATTATCTTTCCACGAGTGTTTGAGTTCAAAATCCTTATCAAAGACGGCTACAAAATAATTATGAAAATTATCTGGTACCCCGCCGCTGTTGTTCCGGCAATAACCTATAATCTTTCTCTCTTCAGGAATAATTTTAACCATGGATCCTTTAAAAAAACCATCGAGCATAATATAAGATGATGCTGACTCAGGGAAAACAAATTTAAAATGTGCTGCTCTTTCGGTAGGAGCGAGTTCTACGGAGACGTCATAATCTGCGAGATATACTTTATAATGATAAGGTGCAACTGTTTCTGCTTTGTGCGAGAACCACGAAGCGCGTTCATCCTCCTGGAACTTCAATTCACCGGTAACGGCCATAAAAGAAAATGCTGCATAATCATTGATCCAGGGGCTTGGCTGGTGTGTTTGCTTAATCCCCCTGATCTTGTTTTCCCGATATTTGTAGGTCCAGCCGTCCCCCATTTTTGAGGTCATTGGCGTCCAGAAGTTCATTCCCCACGGAGTAGCGATGGCAGGATAGGTATTCCCATTTGACAGGCTGAAATCAGAGTCTGTCCCCATCAAAGGGTTCACATAATCTACCAAATCTATGTCCGGCACCTCCTTGTCGGGCAGTTCGGTTTTTGTGTCGTTGCAGGAAATAAAAATAAGGATGATCGGTATAAACCACAATTTTAAGACATCATTCATAAGCTAATTAATTTAATTCAACGGCATTTCCATGGCCGCGATACAAGTTCAGTTCTCCTTCCAATTCCACCTCCAATACGGTCACATAAGGATCCAGGTCATCTTTATCAGGACATTGAATACGAAGGATACCAGGTATATTGTTCCAGGCAGCTCCTCCGTTTCTTTCAAAACCAAGTTCCCGATCGCTTCCAATCACCTTTATTGATTTAACTTTGTTTTGGATCCCTTTAAGTGAAATATAATGCTTCGGGCTGTCAAATAAACAAACATATATTTTTGTGTTGTCCTTGCTCAACAAGGTAGGCCCATAAAAATGACCATAAGGCAAACCTGCTTTGGTTTCAAAAACCGCTTCCTCATGCTTCCTGATCCAATCTCCAAGTGCGACAAGCCGCTCCTCCTGTTCTGCTGCGATACTCCCGTCGGGCTTGGGCCCTATGTTTAACAATAGATTCCCTCCTGATGCGATCACCTCTACAAAGGTTCTTACAATCTGCGCTATGGGCTTATAATTGGTGTCTGAGGGATAATAGCCCCAATTGTCATTCATGGTCATACAGAACTCCCAGGGCCCTTCAGGTCTTACTACAGGTATCCCTTGTTCGGGCGTGCTATAGTCACCATAGGTCTTAAGCCTGGAATTGACAATAACCCTGGGATTCCAGGACAATAAGGAATCTTTTAAGGACTGAGCTCTCCACTGTTCACTTGACTTTTCCCAGTCACCATCGAACCAGTATAAGTCAGGGTTAAAGTTATCGCTCAATTCTTTTAACTGACCCTTATAAAACTTTACAAATCGCTGCCATTCAGAAAGTTCCTTTTGATTCTTCTGAGGATAATTTTTTCTGGTATCGGGTCTGGGGAAAACAACCTTGTAATCCGGGTGTGACCAATCGCATAGCGAATAGTACAGACCTACTTTAAGACCTTGATTTCTCAGGGCAGCAACAAAGGGGTCAACCAAATCTTTTTTGGCAGGTGTTTTTTCAACCACATTTAAGTGGCTCAGGGAAGTATTCCAAAGTGCCACACCATCATGGTGTTTGGTGGTTAACACTGCATATCGGGCTCCTACTTTCTTAAATAATGCCGCCCATTTTTCCGGGTCGTAATTTGCGGCTGTAAATTTTTCACCTTGAGCCATATAATCATCATAGGATATCTTTTTGTGATACATTGACCACGACTCGCCAATTCCATTTACCCCATAATAGCCCCAATGAATAAATATCCCCAATTTCGCGTCCTCAAACCATTTGAGTCTTGTCTCTTTATCCAACGCTACATTTTGTCCGTTCATCCCTTGTAATACCAACAAAGTGAGAAAAAGGATAATCATTTTTAATTTTCTCTTATTTACCATAATATAACTTCATCTATAAAAATCCATGAGGGTTGTCCGGCTCCATCATGCCAGGCCGGCAAAACCTTTGGGTTTCTTACTATAATTTTAAAAAATCTTCCTGTTGTCTCCGGAACTTCAAGCGTATATCTTTCCACGATGGGTTCTCTACTTGCATTACTCTTTTTAATCTTAAGCTCTCCGATTTTTTTATAACCCTTTTCCATTTCCAAGGAAGCGTACAATTCAAGTTTTTCAGGAAGCATGATCCAGTTCCCTATATTCTCCAGGCAATTTACGGATACCTTGTTTATCGTTTTTGGGGATTCCAGATCCACCGTAGTATTTAGGTCATAACCCAAAAATCCGGTCCACCTGCCATCCTTAAAGGCCAAAGTCCCCTCTTTTAAGTCAAACAATTTAGACGATCCAGGGTAGCGCACCTCAGGCTCATCAACTATCGTGTAATGGGATACTTCATGACCGACTTTATTGAAGGACCGCACCAGTGCTTTACTTTCATACCATTCTTTCTTATATGCCTTGGCCTTAACGACTTTGTCAGAATGTAGAATTATGGGTTCCGTATACGCATTTGAAGTAGAATCCGGATCACTGCCATCCAGGGTATAACGAATGACGGCACCCTTCATTTCTGCTCCCAGATGAACCGTAAGGGAATCTGTAAACAGGGTTTTTTCAGTAAGCATAATCGGGGGTTTCAAGGCCGCCTTTTCAATAAATCCATCAAACACGCCGACGCTGATTTCTGTTTTAAATTTTTCTGAAAGATAGCTAGCCTCATCTTGCGTCACCTTGGTATTCCAGGTATAGATCCTTTCCGGAACATTAACATCCAGGAGACTTTCCAAACCAGCCATTGTTATCAGGGTACCATAGAGATTCAGCGATTTCAACCCTTCTATTGTCGAAAGATTATCCATTGAATCATCCGATACCAGCGTGTTATCGAGCCTGAGTTTCTCAAGATTGTCAAATTTCTTCAACGATGCAGAGAATTCATCGTTAAAATCACAGTTGCTCAGATCCAGTTCAACAACTTGATGTCTTAGATCCAGTAAGGCATCCAATTCCTTCTTTCCAAAAGTGGATTTCAAATATTTAATACTTAAACCTGCCTCGCCTTGTACCAAATTCCTGACCCTAAAACCTAATTCTTCAGCCTTGCGCAATGCCGCCTCAGATGCGAAAGGAATATGTGTTTTTTCAAAAACAAGATAATCTTTCAGCAACATAGCTAAGGAATCATTTTTGGGTAAGGATGAAACCGTGGAATTAAAATCCATATCGTGATCGATCCAGTATCTGATCAGCCAAAGTTCGTTTTTAGTGAGCTGTTTCTTTCCTTCAGGTGGCATGTGATTATCGTCAGACAGTGGTAAAAAGGCACTACTGTAGATGGCACTTTCGCTGGCATTGTTTTTAATGACAACCTCACCATTATCTCCCCCTTTCAGCATCATTTCAGGCGTCATTAAAGAAAGTCCGCTTTTCCTTTTAGTGGCATTATGGCATTGAACACATTTATCATCTAAAATTCTGGCCACCACGTCTTCGTATATTTTTAAACTATCCACTTCAATTATAGTTCTCAATTTAGGCTCAGGACCCATGTACTCCGTAAGAAACTTATCCCCATGGGTCAAGGTGCTACCGTAATGGCCGGCAAGACTCATGACAACAAGGCTCAGTATAAATAAGGGTAAAACGAATGCGTTTAACGCCGCCCTCTTCATATTCACCAATACAAAAAGAGTACAAATCAATATGGCTGTGGCGATACCCAGCCACAAATGGGTAGTTACCACATCACCTTCGTAACCTTCCTCAAGGGAAAGAAAATATCCAAGGATACAGGAAAGTATGGCAAAAAAGGCTGAAAATCCAAGGCCGTAAACCACAGATGACCTGGGGTAATCTTTGCGAATTCTACCCATCACATCGATAAAGAAAGTGATCATAAAGGCACCGATGGGAAGGTGTAATAATACAGGGTGAAACCGCCCCAGAAACATGATGAACCTGGGTGTACTCTCCTGGTCAAGATCCGCCGCCATTGCCGTTCCATGAAAGCAAATCACAAAAACCAAGAACCCTAAAATTTTTAGATCTTTTTTCATTTATTAAATATAATTTCATCCATAAACAACCATGCTCCATTACCTGCCCCATCATGCCATTCCGGTATATTTTGCACATTCTCAAACCTTAATCGAACAGCAAGAACCTTCTCATTTAAGTCTATATGATATGTTGACATAGAAGGACCTATGGCCTTTTCAGTGACTGGAAGGGTTTCGTCACTTTTCTTTTGAAAATCTATTCCATCATAAGAAACGTCAATGGATATTTTAGCAGGAGGAAAAATCCATGCCCCGGGATGATTTAAATAACCGATATCAATGGATGAAATTTCAGTGTCTTTCTCAAATGTACAGATCAGCCCCGCAGGCGCATCGAAGCCCAGCCATTCCTTGTTTAAATAATTATTAGTCGCCTTCACATGATTTACAAGCGTTCTCGTACCTTGACCCGCATATTGATTATTCAAAGGTTGAAGCCAGATAATTGAATCCACGCTATATCCTTTTTGTACAAATCTGATTTCCGCTGTTTCGCTTGCCTTCCAGGACGGATGAAAAGCCTTGAAGCGATAAGTTGAGGCGCCGGATATCACAATAGGACTCTGATACAATAAGGACCCTTCTGTGGGTTCCTCTCCATTTTCAGTAAAGTATATTTTCGTCTCGTCAAGCTTCAATTCAGCGGTTAAAATAACGGTGGAATCAACAATTTTATTCGTTGCCTTCAATCTGGGCTTCACCAGCCTGATCTCATTTTCTTGCACTAATTGATGCGCGGGATCCTGCTTGCACGAGAGCAAGGACATGATCATGATAAGGATAAATATTCCTTTCATACCCTGAATAGTTTAATGGGATAGGTTTGACCTGAATTCCACTGGGCCACATATACATTTTCATCTTCATCTATGCATACGTCATGAGGATATTGAAAAAGCCTGACGCTTTGATACAATTCATTGAGATCGCCGTTATGGTATTCGGGGCTGGTTGCCCCCGGACAAGATACGACCTGGTTGTTTTCGTCCATGATCAGTAAAAATCCTGAATCACTATGGGAAGACTCCCTCGATTTCAAAACCGCAAAATAAATGTCTTGATCATGAATTACCGGCCGGCAAATCAAGGCTCCCGGCACCTGAACAGAAGATAAATACTTTCCGTCAAGGCTAAACCTTTTCAACATATTCTGTTCCCGGGCAGATATTAACAAACAAGGATCTGAAGTTATTCTGTCATCCAGACATATGCCATGCGCATTTAAGAACTCCCCTTCACCAGTGCCTTTTCCTCCAAAAAAATGCAACAATTCACCTCTGTGATTATAATGCATAATATATTGATTGCCATAACCATCTGCTACATAGAAGTCACCATTGGGAAGAACCGTTGTTTCCGTGGGTTTGAATTCTTCTTTAGATTTATATTTTCCGGTTTCTGCCGGGTAGTCAATCTCAAAAATCACTTTCCCATCCAGGGTCGTTTTTATCACCTGGTGCCTTTCATAATCTGTGATCAATAAAAAATCTGACCCATTCTCCTTGACCAGTGTTAATCCATGACCACCGGGAAAATCAGTTCCCCATGTCTCAAGAAGCTTTCCTGCCTTGTCATAAACGATAACATTGTTTTTGGTATGATTGGTCAGCAAAACAATCCTCCCCTGAGAGTCTTGCACCATCTCATGACAATCCTTAACAGGCACTTTCCCGGGATCCAAATTGCCCCAGTTCATATCTACCTTATAGCGATGGCTGTTATGCCCGATGATCACATCCTGATTGCGCCCAAAATCAAAAGCGCGGCCATAAACGGGCCCGGCCATAATACCCAAAGTGGCTAGTGATGATTGTTTAAGGAAACTTCTTCTGCTCATAGAGTTTTTAGGCTAAAACGTCGTGAATTACATTACCGGAAACGTCCGTCAGTCTGAATCTCCTGCCTTGGTGTTTATAGGTAAATTTAGTATGATCAATCCCTGACAAGTGCAACAGGGTTGCCTGCAAATCGTGCACATGAACCGGGTCTTTAACAATATTATAGCCAAATTCATCGGTCTCTCCATAAGTAAAACCAGGCTTTACTCCGCCGCCCGCCATGAACATGGTAAAACATCTCGGATGATGATCTCTTCCGTAATTAGTATCGGTAAGGGTGCCTTGACTGTAATTGGTTCTTCCGAATTCACCTCCCCAAATGACCAGGGTATCGTCAAGCAGGCCTCTTTGCTTTAAATCCATGATCAAGGCAGCTGTAGCCTGATCCACATCTTTGGCCTGTTTCTCAATTTGCTCTGGTAAACTTTCATGCTGATCCCATCCCATATGGTATAATTGGACAAATCGCACATCTTTTTCCACGAGTCGTCTCGCCAGCAGGCAGTTTGCCGCATAGCTTCCAGGAACCATCGAATTGGCGCCATACATTTGAATAATATGATCTGGTTCCTTGTCTATGTTCATCGATTCAGGAACCGAAGTTTGCATTCTATAGGCCATCTCATATTGAGCAATTCTGCTATTGATCTCAGGATCGCCAAACTCCTGTTCCTGTTTATGGTTTAATTCACTGATCACATCCAGCATCTTCCTTCGTTCCTGTCGGGTCATTCCTTCCGGATCTTTTAAAAACAGAACCGGGTCCTTCCCTGATCTGAATTGAACCCCCTGATGCAGGGAACTTAAAAATCCATTGCCCCAAAGCCTTGAATACAAGGGCTGACCAAATGGTCTTCCTGTTCCACGGGAAAGTAAGACGGAGAAGGTTGGCAGGTTTTCATTCAGACTCCCTAAGCCATAACTCATCCAGGACCCAATACTTGGGCGTCCTGATTGCTGAGAACCCGTTTGAAAGAACGTGATGGCGGGATCATGGTTTATGGCCTCCGTGTGCATGGATTTAATAAAGCAAAGTTCGTCTGCAATTTTCGCCGTATAGGGCATTAGGTCACTTATCCAGGCCCTTGACTCTCCATACTGTTTAAAATTAAAATTACTCCCAACAAGCGGAAATTTATCCTGACCAGATGTCATGCCGGTTAGGCGCTGCCCCATTCTGATCGAAGCCGGCAGATCCTGCCCCCGCATCTCATTGAGTTTAGGTTTGTAATCGAACAGATCCAATTGAGAAGGCCCACCACTTTGAAACAAGTAGATCACCCTTTTCGCCTTGGGCGCGAAATGCGGCAGATCAAGCCCTGTTGGATTAATCGATGATGATTTTGAAAACATTTCGAAAGGATCCATCATTGCAGCCAAAGCCAGGCCACCAATACCAAGACCTGCTTTCTTTAAAAAATGCCTTCTGTTCTGATTGATATGATGTTTAAATACTTCTTCCATACGCCTATCCTTTTATAATTGCTTCATCTAAATTGAAAATCAAATTGGCCAAAAAAGCATAGGCGTATAATTGATCCGAATTATTGTCAGTTTTTAAATTTTCATCCTGCTGTTTTGTATCCTTAGCGAGATCCTCTTGTGACGCTGACAGAAAGCCTAAAAGTTCCTCCAGCTCTTTCGTGTCCGGAAACCTTGATGTAAGCATTCTGAACATACTGGTCACTCTTTCCTCATCTGTTGCATCCATGTCTTGTAACACTTTTTTTGCCAAGGCTTCAGAAGCCTCAATCATTTGAGGGTCATTAAGCAAGGCAAGGGCTTGCAATGGGGTACTCGTTTTTTGTCTTTTTACCGTACAATCGTCTCTGGATGCTGCGTCAAAAGTCATCATTGAAGGTGGAGGAACCGTTCTTTTCCAAAAGGTATAAAGACTCCTTCTATGTGAATTATTCCCCACATCCTGAATGTATTTTGTCAATCCCTGTCCGGAGGTGGTCTCTGCCCACAATCCAGGAGGCTGATACGGCTTAACGCTCGGGCCACCAATTTTATCGACCAATAACCCACTCGTAAACAGCGCGTTATCCCTTATCATTTCAGCCGTTAATTTATCACGGGAACTTCTGGCATACCATCTGTTTTCGGGATCTATACCCTGAAGTTCGGCACTTGTTTTTGAGGTTTGACGGTAGGTATTACTCATAGCCATCCTTTTCAGCATTTTTTTGATATCCCAGTTTTCTTCCTGAAAAGTAACGGCGAGCCAATCCAGGAGTTCCGGGTGTGAAGGAAGATTTCCCTGGTTTCCAAAGTCTCCTGTAGATGCGACTATTCCTGAGCCAAACATTTGCTGCCACAACCTGTTAACCGCTACCCTGGCAGTAAGCGGATTATCCTCATCAAAGAACCAGTTCGCCAAGCCCAGTCTGTTATTTTGAAACTTTTCATCAAAGGGTTTGATGATGACCGGTGTACCCATTTCCACCTCTTCCGTAGGGTTGTTATATGTCCCCCGGCTGAGAATATGCGTTTTCCTTTTTAATGAGGGATCATCCTCCATCACCATAAGTTTTACTTCCTTAATGGAATCCGGCATTTTTACAAAAGGAAGGCGCTGTTCAATAACCTCCTGAGTTATCGTAATATTCGGTTTTGGCAATTCGTCATATTCTATCCTGCCCTTTTCATTGACCTGATTAAAAAAACTATAAAATTCATAAAATTCCTTTTGAGAAATGGGGTCGTATTTATGATTATGACAGCGAGCACATTCCATCGTGAGTCCTAAAAGTGCTTTTGAAGTGGTTACGGTTCGGTCCATGACGTACTCAACCCTGTACTCTTCATCGATCACCCCGCCTTCCTGAGTGATCTTATGGTTCCTGTTGAATCCCGTAGCCAAAATTTGTTCTAAACTGGCATCAGGTATCAAATCTCCAGCTAATTGCCAGGTAACAAATTCATCGTACGGAATATTTTTGTTAAAAGCATTGATGACCCAATCCCGCCAAGGCCACATAATTCTTTCCAAGTCGTCCTGATAGCCATGTGTATCGGCATATCTGGCTAGGTCAAGCCAATCTGACGCCATCCTTTCCCCGTAGGCATCAGATGACAGTAAACCATCCACAACTTTTTCGTAGGCATCCGGATCCGTATTATTTACAAATTCGTCAATAGCCTCCAGGGAAGGAGGCAGGCCCGTGAGGTCAAAATAAACCCTTCGAAGCTGTTTCTCTTTTGAAGCCCTTTCAGAGGGTTGTATCCCCTTTTGGCTCAGTTTTTCCAGAATAAAGAGATCAATTGCTGAATCAGCTGCATCATCATTTTCCGCTTCGGGAAGCTCAGGTTTCTCCGGAACTACAAATGCCCAGTGATCCTTCCATACGGCTCCCTGCTCAATCCATTTAACCAAAACATTTCTTTCATATTCCGATAAAGTAAGATTGGATTCCTGTGGTGGCATCCTTTTTTGAATATCAGGATGGTTAATCCTATACACCATTTGACTCGAATCTGTATTTCCCGGGACAATGGCAAAACGGTCCAGATTTTCACCCAGGGCCGCATAGGCACCTTCTTTCAGGTCCAACCTTAGACCGGCTTCTCTCGTCCCGTCATCCGGTCCGTGACATAAATAGCATCGGTCAGAAAGTATGGGCTTCACGTCGAAAATATAATCGATGGTCTCAGGGAGTTGATTCGAAACTTTTAAGGCGGTTTCATTGCCCGACATGACCTGGTAGGCGGACCCATCGTTTCCACTGTAAGCAGAAACAGCATATTTTATCAACAACAACAGGACAAATGGCACTGCAAAGTACAACCAAAGTGTTGAAGAAAATCTTTTCTTTTTTGCCATGTTTTACAAATTTTTAATAATATAGTAAACCCAATTTCTTATGACCAAAATTTTCGACCAATTACAGCATCAGTGACTTAAAACGATGAAAACTACCATTCCATTTTGAACGCGGCATCTTCCATACGGTTACCTTTAGCCTCATCACAAACAGCATAATTGAATCCTGACCTTAAACTATAGCCCGCATGCTCACCGTTTTTGTTAATGGCAATAAAACCGACCTGCAAATATTCCAGATCCCTATGATTCTTGTGCTTGTCATATATGCGCTCTACGATTTCTTTACATGCCGCACCGGGTGACTTACCCTGTCTCATCAATTCAACTACCATGGCACTACCGGCTGTCCTGATCACAGCCTCGCCCAGCCCCGTGGCGGCCGCAGCACCCACTTCATTGTCCAGGAATAATCCGGCCCCGATAATTGGAGAGTCTCCTACCCTGCCATGCATCTTCCACGCCGCACCACTGGTGGTGCATCCACCGGACAAATTCCCTTTTTCATCAATAATTAACATGCTGATGGTATCGTGATTCTCGATATTGATTACAGGTTTGTACTTCGATTCCTTTAGCCAGGTTTCCCATTCTGCCTTTGACTCCTCGGTGAGTAAATTCTCTTCAACAAAGCCTTTGGATTTGGCAAATTCCAATGCCCCTTCACCGGTCAGCATTACGTGTGGCGTATCCTGCATCACTTTTTTAGCCACTGAAATGGGGTGTTTGATACCCTGCAGAAATGAAACCGCTCCACAATTGCTGTCGTGGTCCATGATACAGGCATCAAGGGTCACTTTCCCTTCCCGATCGGGTAAACCTCCATAGCCAACACTGCGCACTTTCGGGTCGCCTTCCGGGATCCTGACACCGGCCTCAATAGCATCAATCCCTGGCTTTCCTTTGACGAGGTATTTCCATGCCACTTCATTAGCGGGTAAACCATGGTTCCAGGTAGAAATGATCAAAGGTTTTTGGCCGACTTGTCCCTTTTTAATTAATCCGGAATTCAATTCAATCTCATCACCTTTAGCAAGCCCATATACGCTGGTCAACCCAAGGGTTCCCATGGTTGCTTTTTTAATAAATTTCCTTCTACCTGACATAATTTGATTTTTAACTATTCTTCCTTTTATGATTGAATCGATTATTTTATGCTGCTTTGACCATTTTCTTTGATGACCAATGTTTTATTGCTAAAAGGGCTTATAACCGTGGCATTCCATCCATAATTATACACTTCAATGGAAGGTTCAAGCATTTGGTTATCCATCTTGATTTCGTTTATGCCCAATTCCTTTAAGGATTCGGCCCATGCCTGGTTTACTTTAAAATACTGCCTTTGGGCCCTGTAAATATTGTACAACTCCCATCTGATCCTTTCGTCCTGCGGAATCATAAAGGTCGTTTTATTTCCCGGTTCATTGGAAGAAAACAGCACATAGCCCCACTTTTCAGGTTCGTGCATATTGATTACCCCAATGGGTGACCATACCCAATTATATTCCGGTAAGTATTTCCCGTTTTTATCTTTTTTCCTGCTATAGGCGTTATTGATGATGTCAAAATCCCAATTAACTCTTGAAAAGTTCACCCTC
>NODE-120-length-27537-cov-7.74456_pt1 | contig 27537 bp, 20 predicted proteins | sample MGYA00139097_ERZ477577 | MGnify/ENA metagenome assembly ERZ477577
TAAGTTTCAATAAACACAGAAGCGCCCTGATTTCTCAGGGCGCTTTTTTTGTGCCTTACTTTCTACAGAACAACTATTAATTGTATTCTATTGAAGAGAATAAAAAATTGCAGTTTGTTCTTAAAAAAAGCACTTTTGTATAAAGCGTAGTTATGGCAGAAAGTTTGATAGTTTCAAGTGGCGATAAAACAGCCGTCTACGATTCGCTAATTCCTCAAATTAAAGCCCTTATCCATAATGAAAGAGACTCGGTTGCGAATCTTGCAAACGTTGCCGCAGCATTAAAAGAATCCTTTCCTTTCTTATGGGTTGGCTTCTACCTAGTCAAAGAAGGTGAATTAGTTCTTGGACCATTTCAAGGACCCATAGCTTGTACAAGAATTCAACTTGGAAAAGGCGTTTGCGGTTCAAGCTGGGAGAAAAAAGAAACATTAATAGTAGATGATGTTGAGTCTTTTCCTGGTCATATAGCGTGTAGTTCACTCTCGAAAAGTGAAATTGTAGTACCATTAATTAAAAACGATGAAGTCATTGGCGTACTGGACGTAGATAGTTCTGAATTGGCTACCTTTGATGCTATTGACTATAAATATCTAAATCATCTTTGTGAATGGTTAGTTACCGTTATTTGATAATACTAATAGGTTTCTTGTTATACTCCTGTGCGCAGGTGGGGACAATTTCTGGAGGTGAAAAAGACGTTTCCGCACCAAAACCTATTGCTAAAAAAACAAACCCTCCAAATGGTAGCACTCGCTTCATAGAAAAGGAGGTAGAAATTCCGTTTGATGAATTTTTTAAGCTCAACAACGCGAACATTAACATTCGAATTGTACCTGCACATACCACCATACAATCACGAGTAAAGGGTAAGTCTCTCTTTCTAAACTGGGAAGATGACTTGCAACCAAACACGACCTACGCCATATATCTGAACAATGCAGTAAAAGACATTACCGAGAACAATGATTCAATAATTCAATATGTGTTTTCGACAGGAGAGATATTAGATACTTTGAGCTACTCCATATATGTTGCCGACTCTCGATCAGCAAAACCTATTTCTGGTTGTTTAGTTGGTGTTTTTGACCCCGAAACTGATGAGCTCAAAAGTTTTACCGAAACTAATGATAAAGGGTATGCTAAGTTGAACTACTTGAAAGAAGGCAGCTATCGTCTAATTGCATTTATGGATGAAAATGGGGATCTCGAAGCTCAAGAACACGAAGCCTTCGGTTTTCCTATTAACGACCTAATAGAATTAAAAGAACCGACAATTGATTCTTTGCCTATTCGGCTTTATTCTCCCATTCAAAAATCAATGATTCGAACGTCCTTTTTTGTTCCTCCAGGGTACGCATTAATTGGTGCTAACCGCCCTATTATAAACGAATCTGTTTATGTCAATGGGAAGCAACTCGAAAAAGATCAGTATACTCACCTGTCTGAAGACAGTCTTCAGGTCTTTATTGAAGTTGCCGAAGTATCAAGTGCTGAAGTAATTATAAACTCGACAGAGGTTACCGACACCGTTACTTTTCGTTTTTCAAAAAACGACAGAGAAAAAGGAATCACTATTCGACCGATGAACACTAGTGGGATACTTTCTCCTTGGGACAGTGTAAAATATTTCTGTAATGACTTAATCACAGGTTTTGACACCTCTTTAATTGAGGTCATTAACCTCTTGGACACCACAATTATTGAAGATTATTCGCTAACAACAAAATATAATGAACTTGAGTTTCAAATTGCAGAACGTAAAAACATCGAGTCAGTTATGATCACTCTTCAAAAAGGGGCTATTAAAACAACTCATGGTTTAAATAGTGAGCTTATCACAACTGTTAAGTTCCAACCTGAACGGAAGTATGGAGCACTCAATATCGACCTGTCATATTATACAAATGAGTCTATTATTGTTCTTGCCTTACAAAAAGGAAAGGTTGTTGAATCAATCTCATTAGAACCTGGGGCGTCTACTATTTTACTGAGTGGACTAAGTCCTGGAGACTATTCATTTGATATTGTCCTCGACGAAAATGCAAACGGCCGTTGGGATGCAGGTAACTATGACTCTCGAAAACAACCAGAACTCATTGATCATTACTCAAGCCCAACAACTGTTCGGGCTAACTGGGAAGTAGAATTATCTCTCATACCAAATCGTGGCGAATGAAATCGCCCTTAAAATCTGCATTCAGTGGATGGAAAATCGGGCTCGCTATAGCTATCGGTATTATCATTTCTTGTTGGATGTTATACAGAAGCCTAACAACGGTACAGTTCGTTGAATGTCCAATAGGAACAGGAGATTTTGTTTGGGTAGATAATAATCAAAATGAGGTCATTGACTGGAATAATTCCGAAGATTTTAAAGCCTCCCAACATGGCGATTATCGCCTTCAAACTGTTTCGGACAGCTTAAAACAAATTTCCTGGTCTGGCGCTTCTTATGTATGGATCATTGCCGCAATAGTCTTTATGGTGAGTCGTGATTTTTTTTATATCGTGCGCATTCGACTACTTACTAAAAACCAACTGGACTGGCGAGCAGCGACCTATGTTATACTATTATGGGAATTCGCTTCTGCGGTTTCTCCCGGAGTTGTTGGAGGCGCAGCTGTAGCTATGTTCATTCTCAACCGAGAAACCATCCCTTTTGGAAAGGCAACAGCAATCGTAATTATCACAGCATTTATGGATAATCTGTTTTTTGTGTTAATGATCCCGTTGGTTTTTCTATTCGTACACAACAGTGCGCTTTTCCCTCCTGAAGAAGCAGGATCATTCGTTTTAAGCTGGTGGTTCTGGGTTGGTTTCGCGATAATTTTTAGTGTCTGCCTACTACTTTATCTCACTATTTTTTGGTTTCCAAAACTGGCAACTCAATTTCTCTTATTTCTGTTCAGGTTACCGTTTCTCAAGCGTTGGAAGTTCATCGCAGCAGAATGGGGTAAAGACATCGAAACGGCATCCCGTGAATTCAAAGTTGAAAAACGCTCTTTTTGGCTCAAAGTTTTCGCTTCTACTTTTGCCAGCTGGATTTCACGCTACTTAGTCATCAACGCCATTCTTAACGCATTTTTAGCACTTGGCTTTATTGACAATATTAGGGTTTTAGGGAAGCAACTGATATTATGGTTGTTCATGTTGGTTAGTCCAACACCAGGAGGAAGTGGAGTTGCAGAGTACGCTTTTGGTGAGCTCTTATCATCGTTCAGTACATCAGCCATCTTGCTTGCCGCACTTGCGATTTTATGGCGATTAATTTCATACTTCCCGTATCTTTTTATTGGGGCAATAATGCTTCCTTCTTGGATTAGACGAACTCAGCGTTAGTTATCAAATTTCAATTTATACAACACCGTGAATGTCACTATTCCAAAAACAAAAACGATCTCTGGTAACACATAAACCAAGGAAACCCCAAGACATATTCCTGAAAATCCAGCAACAACAATTAGCGCTTTAGTGTGCTTCTTCCACACATCGACCACTTGAAGGGTTCTGTATCTAGCTGGCAATAAAAACTCCATTTTATACTGCTGATAGCTAAGTAAAAAAACTAAGGGGACAAAAATATAGCCTTGCTTTAGCCCCATCTCTTCGTAATTCCAAAATGCAGCAATTTCCATGGAAAAGTCTATTCCATCTTGAATAAACAACATAGAAAAGTGGATTAAGGCTCCTCCCAACAATAATACCGTAAAGCTAAATGTTGACCGGATGACCCAATCTTTTTTTGATTGTTGAGCCTGCAAGTACTGAACAATTTTTTTTGATTTTAAATGCATGATCAGTTCTGCTGCAATCAAATCAATAAAATAGAATAACAAAATGAAATATAGACTCCAATCCCATAGAAAAAAACCAAGCAACGGAATGGATGCCTCCATGGCCAATTGGATATAACGCATTTTGTGATTCATTATCTCAATCGATCTGCTTCTATGCGAGATAATTCAAACTCTGGGTTATATTTCAACGCTTTCGCAAATGATTGCAATGCTTCTGTTTTGCTTCCTTTAGAAACATAACACATCCCTAAGTTATGCCAAGCCTCAACATATCTTGGCTCCGTTGCTAGCGCACTATTATAAAAATATATCGCACTATCAATATCCTTTTCATCATCAACAAACTGTTTTATATACCCCTGATGAAAAAGTCCTCTGGCTACATAAAAGTCAACGGTATCAGAAGCCATTTCACGATAAATGCTTTTAGCACCTTCCAATTGACCATGAATCTCTTTCGAGAATGCTAACTGATATTTAACCTCTAAAATGTGAGGTCTCAATTCTAAAGCAGTTGTGAAATATTCAATACAAACCGGATCGCTTTCTGATTGATAAATCTGCCCCAACAAAAAATATGCTTCGAAGAATTCCGGATCTTGTTGAACGGCCGTTTCATAAGATGACTTTGCCAATTCCATGTTTCCCAACTGGCGATAAGTTGACCCTTTTAACACGTAGGCATCTCTGTAACGCGGGTCTATACGTAATGCTTCATTCACATATTGAAATGTTTTATCAAAAGCCTGTTGGAAAGCATAAGTGGCACCTAATCCAACTAACGCTCGGAGGTTTTTTGGATCCTGCTTCACTACCTTGTCATACTGTTGTTGGGCAATATTTACGTCTTCAATTGTTCTATACTCTCTATTGTTTAGCACTTCTGCATAGAGTAGTTTCACTTTTAGGTTTGTTGAATCAAGCCTAAATGCTTTTGCAGCATCGTTCATTGCTTGATCATACTTATACTCCTCAAATAGTAGGTTTCCTCGCTCCAACAACAATGAAATACTATCGGGGAACTGTAAGAGTAAACTGTCTAGATTTCTTGGACCTTCCGATTGCGGCTGTTCCGGCTCTGAACATCCTGAAAGAGTCATTAAAGCGCAAACACATACGATATAACTGGCGATCATTATTCTCATAGCCACAAAGTTATTCGAATTTTTGGTATGCCAACAACCAAAGACTATGTGGATGGGACGTTTCACAAGTTTAAGCTACCATTGATCAGGTTTTTTTTATCTTTGTAATATGCAATCATGGAAACGCATATTATTAGTTCTTATAGTCGTTTTTGTTGCGGACATTGCTTTTGGTCAAGGATGCTCACAATGTAAATTACTTGCAGAGCAAGGAAGTGAGTTAGATGAAGCTTCTTTTGGGACTAACATTAACTATGGAATCTTGTTCCTGATGGCGTTTCCATACATTATCCTTGGAACCGCGGCAGTAGCTATCATATATAGAAAGCGTCTTTCCAACATTTTTAAAAAGGCAAAATAGCTTTAAAACCTTCTTTTTCGTGTCTTGAACAATGAGTGATCTATGTTCGCATATGCAAGCGAGAATTCCAAAGATCCTCCTCTGTGTGCCTTTCTTAATTGAGAAATTGTCACATCATAAGACACTCCAAAGTGAAACCCTTTCCAGTCGATAATCACCGAAGGAATAATTGCATCTCCCCAACGCATATAGGCTCCGACACCCACAAAAGCATCTTGATTATTTCCAGTAATCTTAGTCGCATTTTCAAATCGATACTTCATTATCAAACCAAAGATCGTTTCAAAATGACCTCCTTGGATAAACTGAACCACATTCGATTCCATTGCCAGTGGACGTCCTTCAAAATCTGTCGAGAAACCAAGGTGCCCAACATATTTTCTATGTAGACGGTCAGTAGAGCCTGAAATATATTTAAGTTTCGGCATATTTACGTGATACGCAGCTAAACCAAACTTAAATTTAAAATCATTATTTCGAGAGAATGTGTTCTTCCCTCCGTCATAGATATAATATAACCCAGCAGAAGCATCGATATACATAAACGATGTCAATGCATTTTGTTCGCCGCTATACAATAAAGGGTTAAAAGTCGATGTTGCCCCATCCCACTGGTTCATAAATGATACGTTCGATAAGTCCGCCTTTCTTGAGCCTAGTCCACCCTGAACACCTAATGAAAGCTGGTGGCCTGTTCCTCCCATCGGAAGAATACCACTCAGTGTCAAGGTTCCTGTTTGATTTCCAAACCGTGAATCTCCTCCAATATCATTGTAAAATTGCAGACCCAGCCCAAAGTGCGCCCGATCATTCAACGGTGATTTTCCAAGGTTCATGTCCGCAGAAATTGCTGTTGTCATAAACTGCGTTCCAGCACCCAACCATTGATTTCTGTGATTAATAATAACTCGTTCCCACCCATCAAAGACTCCCGCTGCCGCTGGGTTAATAAAAATCGGTGTTTGAGAAGACTGGGAAAAGTGCATGTCTTGTGCAAGCGCACCCATGCAAAACCCTAATCCTAATATTGCTAAATAAACCTTCTTCATCTTACTTCACAAGTGTTATGTTCCCCGATCTCAATTCTGCCTCTCCATTAACATATACTGCTTCAAGCACGTATGCGTAAATACCCGCATTACACGGTTGGTTTCTATATGTTCCGTCCCACTCAAAGCCCTTCTCACTTGTTTTCAATATTTGATTACCCCATCTATCATAAATAGAGAAAGTGAAACTCACCACATCTACACCTACAATAATGCTGTACAATTCATTCTGACCATCTCCATTTGGAGAAAACCCTGTCGGAATATGAACACCAGCAGTACAGTCAATTCCTGAATTATTTGGATCACATGGGTCAAATGGATTTGATCCGTTCGCTATTTCCATCTCATCAATTATCCCATCTCCATCACAATCAGCCCCTGAAATAACTGGCTGTGTAATTTGAGCAATATTATAAGAACATGGGTCATTAGGATTTGTTCCACTTAAAGCTTCTGCGGCATCCGTTACACCATCTCCATCAGTATCAAGGTGACACAACGGGTCAGAATCATCGGGGTCACAGGGATCACAAGGATCTGAGACTCCTGCTGGCAAAAGCACCGTAGAAGCATCGTCTGTTCCCGTAAGCTCTTCACCATCTGTAAGTCCGTCATTATCCGTATCTGCATTAAATGGATCTGTACAACCTGCTATTTCATCCACATTTAATACGCCATCTCCATCTGAATCACAAGTAGGCGAATTAGTGTCTGGGTCACACCCATCGCATGGGTCAGATCCCGCAGCAACTTCCGCACCATCATTGATTCCATCTCCATCTGTATCTGGGTTCTGAGGGTCTAAACACCCTGTTTCATCCACGTTTAATATGCCGTCACCATCCCAGTCAGGGTTGTCCAGCAAAAAGACCGCAATAATGCTATCTGGTGCTGTAATCATTAGTCCATTCGTATCTTCTGTGATCGCTGAAATCATTGGGCCTACACTGTACTCCCAGTGGTCAAAGACATACCCGGGAAGCGGTTGGGCAATCGTATTAGTTTGAATGCCTCCGTAATACTGAGTGGTCCATGGGTAGGTTGGTGCCCAAACAGAGTTAACTTTAATCTCACCTGAAGAAACTGGGGTCACATCAAAAGTTGTTGGGTAAGGCCCAGTTAATGAATAACAATCTATTAACCCTTGCTCCAAAGCAAGACAACGAGCATCAATAAAGTCTCTTAAATCCTGAACGTTCGATTGCCACCCAGCTAATGATCCACCCCAACGATTCGTTTGTCCTGTCATTTCAGGAGTTAGAATATTTACCATACTATCTAAAAGCTGGTTCATATAAACACAAGAAAAAGATGTGTTAACCAAGTCAATGTACCGCGTAACGTAATACTGCTCTACGATTGGGTTTTCATTAATCAGTTTTTCAAGTATGTCAGTGTGTCCCTGACCGCCTGGGTCTGGTAAGTTTTCTGCATTACAAGGATCTGCATTAGCCGAAGGATCCGGAATTCCCGTATAATTAATATAATGCCCAAATGTCGCGTCCATATCCCACAGGGTATATCGCCATTTCTTTTTGGATCCCGCTGGATCCATTCCTCTCCACCAAGCTGTATTCCAATTCAACCAATCTTGATTTACTACATAAGAGTTAAACATGAAGTAATCACATAACGACGCCCACTTCAGTTGTGACTTAACATAGTCGAAGTCTGGTCCTGGTGCCATATTATTTCCTAAAATAAACGCTACAAGGTTGTCCCAGTCACTTTGCGCATTAGGCGCTCCATATTCTTCCCATGTTCCTCCCCAAGTCTTCAAATATTGAAGATTAAATTTATCTTGGTCATAGTAATATTTAGTGTAGTCATGGTCATCCGCCTTTTCTCTAATTTCATATACCCCCCAGTACTCTCCATTTAGATACACAACACAAGGCCTCCATGTTCTTTCATCCAAAAGCATATCAGCTCGAATAGAAAGCGTATGCACAAAAGCATCTCGAATATGGGCTCCGTCCTCAAAGGGATAGTTGTCACTCGCTCCTGGTTTTAAAATCAACCTTTGGAAGTCTTCTCTATCTGTATCAAGTGGAAAAATTTGGTGGTCAATATCATCATTGTAACCAAACTGATCCCTCATTATAAAATCAAACCCTCTTTGCGGATATGACCAAGAGTCATTACCGTGCTTATTAAAATGTCCTTCACCTTCATCAATGAACATTCCGTTCTGTTCGAACAATTCAAATGCGCCAACTTTATTAGGGCTTCCACCTCCCCATCCACCGCCTTGGTTTCCGTTAGCAACCAAATCGTATACATCATCACTACAAACAGAAACAACCGGAACGGTGTGCGTCACATTAATAAAGTAAGTGTTTGTACAGTTAAAACTCGGCTCGTTTGTTCCAAATGCCGCTGCCCGCAAGACTGTTGTCGAATTTATTGCAACAGGACCTGTGTAGGCAGTTGAGCCTGTCGTTGGGTCTGATCCGTCTGTTGTGTAACGGATTGTTGCCGCTGCATTAGAACAGGTAATCGTTACTGTTTGTGCCCCTGCATAAAATCCAGGTGCTAAACTCATTACTGGTGTTGGTTCATAAAACTCTTGTGCTCCAGAGTTAGCAGCGTTTGGTGTTGGCGTTGTAAACAACTTCCATGCGGCAGCCGCATTTGTTTCTCGCCCTACAGAGTGACCTTCTTTCGTCATCTCAAGTATTTCTCTCGAGTCAATAATATTTCCAAGGTTATTACTGAGTACAATCCAATCATTCTGTGTTTGCTTCAAATTAAAGTTCGTATGCAGCTCTGATCCGTTAACAGTATTACGTTGAGACGCTATTACCATAATATAGCCATTCGCAGGTATCATCCCGCTAGGAATTTGCCACTTTAAAGGGTCATTATTCTTGTCCGACAAATAATACCCCGTTAAATCAATCGCAGCGCCTGTTGTATTATAAAGCTCTACCCAATCTTCGTTTTCTCCATAATTATCGGTGTAACCATTCATGTTGGAACAAGAATATTCATTGATGATTACCTGAGCATTTCCAGTAGCAAACCATAACGTTGCTAGTAAGATTACTGATAACCTTATTGCTGATAAAGAGTTCATGATGTAGTATTTAATCCTTTTCAGGCGTTCTAATAAAAAGCACCTGTTTTCTCAATATTAAGAAATTTACAAACAATATCGTATATTCGTGACGAAGAAACTAACAGAAGGGTTGTATTGCTATGACAGTTTTTACAAGCCTTTTAACCAAATAATTTAATCGTCTTATGAAGCTTTTATTGTCCATTTTTTCTGTTGTATTGCTCTCATTAACTTTTAGTTCTTGTACAAAAATCGAAGGTCCGGGTGGATCTTCAGTGATCATCGGTAAAGTTCATGCTCAAGTATTTGATGGGGCGGGCAACTTATTAACTGAATATGACATTCCGAAGGAGGACGTTTACCTTATCTATGGATCTGAGAGTACTACTTTTGATGATGATGTGGAAACATCACATGACGGTTCTTTTCGATTTGACTATCTAGAGGAGGGAAATTATCAATTGTTTGTCTACGAGAAATGTTCTACGTGTCCAAGTGGAAAAAATGTTTTATTGATGGACGTGGAAATCACAGAAAAGAAATCAACAGTTGATGTTGGAACTATTACAATTAGAAAATGAGAAAGTCGCTCTTCATCTTCTTCCTGTTTGTCTCCATGAATTCGTTCAGTCAGCATGATTATATGTTGTGGACTGAGGTTGGAGTGGAAGGTAAGGTAATCAAACGACTGAAGTGGGCCGCTGAATTTAATACACGATTTGATTTATCGGGTGTTGCTACTTATTTCCCTCAAGTTGGTTTGGAATATAAAATCACAAAGTGGTTGCGAGGCTCTGTGCAGTACCGTTTCATTGTTGACAAGAATAAATACGGGAACTATAAGTCCAGTAATCGTTTGAATGCAAACCTAAGTTTTAAAGAAAATAAAAAACGCTTCTCGTATGGCTTACGTTTGAGATATCAATATGCTTTCGATCGCGTTTCAACAAGTTCATATGATGCCGATTTTGATCAGGCTATACGTATGAAGCCTTCGTTTGAATATGATTTAAAAAACAGCATTTTTACTCCCGTTATTTCAGGAGAATTCTTTTATAATCCTTCGTATGGGCCAAAAAGCCCTGGGTTTTCAAAAATGCGGATTGCTGTTGGATCAAAACTTGAGCTGGATGGTCCTCACGGTGTTTCTTTTAAATATCAGTTGGATAAGAAGTTTTATGACTTCTCTGCAGATTTAAGACACGTATTGGCTTTGTCTTATATTTACAAGCTTTAGTCTTCTTTTTTTGCTATTTCCACTCGGAAGCCAAGGTCTAAAACTTCTGTAACTATTGATTCTGTTATACCTTGTTCTATTATGAACGTGTACTCTCCCTCGAATGGGAGTTTTCTACGCTTGAAGTAAAGAGGCGTTTCTACAATCGTTCCTGTTTTGTTGCCAATCCATGAACCATCTGGGTTAGTAATCATTATTTCAAAAGGCTCGCGAGCTGTTGTACCGTCCGGCGCAATTGTTTTCATGAATACCCACAGATTATTATAAGGATAATCCGTGGTGGTTCGAAGCGAAAGCGTGAAATCATATTCTTCGGCTAGGTTATCAATTTTTACTTTATACTCCGGTTTTACTTCTTGATTCCATTTTTTTCCTTCAAATGAATATACCTTTTCATAAAGAGGTTGCTCACCACAAGCCGTAAGAAGAAATAACCCGAGAATAAGGACTAAACTACTTCGCATTTTCATTGGTTTTGTTTCCCCCTGGTTTTCTTCTTTTATTGCTGTTCCGGCGTTTATTCTTGTTTTTTGGGGTTTCTCCTTTTTTCTCTGCGCCCTGACCTTGCCCTTGCTTCTTTTGTGGGGGATTATTCTTTTTCTCTCCTTTTGGAGCTTGTCCTTTTTGATTTCTGTTTTGGTTATTTCCCCCACGTTTATTTGGGCGACGTTTCTTTTTCTTAAATATGTGCTCAAAACGATTTAAACTATCTTGACCTACAACATTTGTATAATCTGGTTCTTCAACGACAACCTCTTCCATAAACTCACGAAGATCTGCCGGTTTTTTTCCGTCCTTATTGAGCTTTATTATTTCCCTTACACGCTCCGGGCTTAATGGCATAAGCCCAGAACCCATTCCAGCCTCACCATCATAAGCATACCACATTTGCTTTCGAAAAACATCTGTTTTAATGTATGACGCAGAGCCTTTTTCTGTTTTAAGCCTCAAATCACCTTTTGGAAATGCTTTTAAGGCGTCCAGATACATATCTAATTCATAATTCAAGCAGCATTTCAACTTACCGCACTGTCCTGCTAATTTTTGCGGGTTTAATGATAACTGTTGGTATCGAGCCGCAGAAGTTGATACTGAGCGAAAATCCGTTAGCCAAGTTGAACAACACAACTCTCTACCGCACGAGCCAATTCCTCCTAATCGAGATGCCTCTTGCCGAGAACCAATCTGCCGCATTTCAATTCGAATTTTAAATTGGTCCGCTAAGTCACGAATAAGCTGTCGAAAATCAACCCGTCCTTCAGCTGTATAATAAAATGTTGCTTTCGTTAAGTCTGCTTGGTACTCAACATCTGAAATTTTCATTTGAAGCCCAAGGTTTACCGCGAGTGTTCTCGACTTATACATTACCTCTTTTTCAAGGGAACGGGCTTGAATCCACCTATCAATATCTTCTTGTTCTGCGATTCGTTTGATCTTCTTCGCTTCCATCGGTTTAAAACCTGGAGCCTTCTTCCCCACCTGTATTCTAGCTAGCTCACCAACGACGGAAACAACGCCGACATCAACACCTGGTGTTCCTTCGACAACCACAACATCACCTGCTTGTAATGTTAGGTTTTTTGTATTCCTATAAAACTCTTTTCGGCTATTCTTAAACCGAATTTCCATTATATCGTAAGGAGATTGTCCATTTGGGAGAGCTACGTTTGCCAACCAATCAAAAACCTCCAGTTTATTGCAACCACCAGAACCACAAGAGCCATTATTTTTACATCCGTTCGGCGTTCCCGCTCCACAATTGGCACAACCCATAGTCTAATTTTCTTTGCGTTAAAAATACACATTATAATCTTACACATTCAGGAAACGATTGTGAAGAATCAACGGTGAACCGTTAATATAAACCCGTTTTGATAATTCTATGCAGCGTGAATAAAACGCATTACCTGAAAACATAAGTTGGTAAAAAGAATTTTACTGTTTGCATTGCGTTCAATTTCATAAAAGGATTTATTAAATACATCCATAAAATCCATAATGTTATTACCAGTGATGAACCTAGCAAAATTCTCTAGAAATTTATCTTCATCTGAAGAGACTCTAGTAAGGTGGTCTTCCGTGTAATTTCGAAGCATACTTTGCCGAAACATATGAAGCGCATATTTTAAAAACACCTTTTGGTGCTCTTTACTTGTTGATGATATTTCCTCAGCCCATTGCATCATTTCTAATACATTCTTCTTGTAACAAACACGCATTAGTTGAATAAATGCTCCATAATTCTCGTCCAACTCTACATGATCTCCAACCATTTCCATAACCTCCAGAATATCTCCATCAACTCGCGAGGCAACACTGTCTCCACTTTCTCCACTTAATCCATGTACCTTTTTCAAATAGGCGCTTATTTCACTAATCTCGATTCGCGGAACAACAACCTTTTGTGTTCTTGAAAGAATTGTCTGCAACATATAATCTTGAGACTCTGAAATAAGAAGAAATAAAGTTTTAGCTGGTGGCTCTTCAATTATTTTAAGCAATTTATTTGCGCATGAGATATTCATTTCTTCGGCCATCCAAATAACCATTACCTTATACCCACCCTCGTAAGATCGTAAGCTCAGTTTTTTTATTATTTCTTGGCTTTCATCTTTACCTATAATTGGCTTTCGCTCTTTAACATCCATTTTTTTAATCCAGGTATTCAGGTTAAAATATGGGGTTTCTGTTAATTGATCTCTCCAGTCAGTAAGAAGTCGATCCGAAGTCTTGCTGATTGATTGCACAGTAGGAAAAGAAAAATGGAGGTCAGGATGTTGAAGTTTATCAACTTTACGACATGAAGGACACTCTCCACAACTATCCTTTTCTTGCTTGTTTTCACAAAATAAGAATTGCACAAACGCCAGCGCTATAGGCAACGTTCCATACCCTGGCTTTCCAAGGAATAGCTGAGCGTGACTAATTTTTTCCTTATTCACCTCATCAATAAGGTGGTTCTTCAATTCTTTTTGTCCAACTACTGCTGAAAATTGCATGGCCTAAATGTACTGGAAAAATTGGAATTATTTTTGCTATAAAAGCTGGTTCAACTAGGATTTCCGTATATTAGGAACTCTAATAAATATAAGAAAAATGAAAAAAGTATACATTTTAGCTGCTATTGCAACCGCATCATTTGGATCGTTTGCACTAAACATAGAGAGCCCTACTTATTCAGAGACCATTGTTAAGGAGGGTGTCGACGTAATTGTCTCGGTTAAAAGTGAGGGGGAGCCTGTTAAAGGAGCTCTGGTGAAGATTGTTGCTGATCGGATGGTGATTGGCGCCGGCACATCAGATGAAAGTGGGAACACTTCCATTAGTATTGCTAGTTATGGTAACCAGTCGGTTTCTATTGAGGTTTATCATTCTTTGTATTCTGCGGAAAAGTTACGTGATATTAAACTCGAAAATGGAAAAACGTATTCACTTAACATGAAATCTAAAGGAACGACTGCCGAGGAAGCTGAAGAGAGAAAAGAAGAGTCAATAAAACGCCAAGAAGAGTTGAGAAAAGAAGCTGAAGCTGCTGCTGCTGAAGCTGAAGCTGCTCGAATACAAAAAGAGGCTGCTCAAAAAGAAATTGAAGAAGCAAAAAAAGCTGCTGCAGAATTAAGAGAAAACTCAGGTTCAATAAGTGAGGAAGAGCTAAAACAATTAGAGGCTGATATTAAGGCGCGTGAAGCCGAGGCTAAACAACGTGAAGAAGAAGCTAAGCAGCGTGAGGCAGCCCTGAGTGAGGAGACTGTAAAACTTGAAAATGCGCAGAAAGAAGCAAAAGAAGCTAAAAAGGATTCAGAAAAGACTCAAAAAGAGCAAGAGAATCAAATAAAAGAAGCTGAAAAAGCCGCTAAGGAAGAGGAGAAAAAAGAGAAGGCTGAAGAGGAAGCAAAAAAAGCTGCTGAAAAAGAAGCAAAGAAAGCCGAACAGGAAGCTAAAGAAGCTGAAAAAGAAGCGAAAGAAGCTGAAAAAGAAGTAAAAGCAGCCGAAAAAGAAATTCAAGAAGCTGAAAAACTTAAGGGCAAACTTGATAAGTTAGATAGTGATCAGAAAAAAATTGATGAATCACGTGAAAGCTTAAAGGAAGATCAGAAAAAGTTGGACAAAAACTTAAAAAAAGCTCAGAAAAAAGGAAAAGACATTGAAAAATATTCAAAGCAACAAGAAAAGATAGACGAGCAACAAAAGAAACTTGATGAAGATCAGGCTAAATTGGATGAGAAGCGTAAAAAAACTTTGAAAAAAATGAAATAGTTCTTGCTATTAATACCTTTAGAGCGGCGGATGAATAATTCGCCGCTTTTTTTTGCATGTTTTCAAAATTCAAATACCATATTCTATTGCACCTCATCATTTTCATGTGGGGTTTTACAGGTATACTCGGACATATTATTGATCTCGATCCTATTCCTATCGTTTGGTATAGAGTGCTCATTGCTTTTCTCGCACTAGCTACAATAATTCCATTCCTTAAAAATACTTTTCGCGTATATTCCTGGAAAAGACTGCTACAGATTTGTGGAGTTGGAATCTTAGTTGGTTTACATTGGGTGACATTCTACAAAGCAATACAGCTTTCAACCGCCTCTCTAGGAATTTTATGTCTTGCCACAACAACGCTGCATGTTGCTTGGATAGAGCCAATTGTTATGCGCACTAAGTTTTCTTGGGTAGAACTTTTATTGAGCCTACTTGTCGTTGGTGGTATTTACTTTGTTTCTGATGATTTCAACGCCCAACAAAACGAAGCCTTGGTATATGGGCTTCTTTCAGCCCTTTTAGCGGCTGGTTTCGGGGTTTTTAATGCAAAATTAGCGGAAGACACCACCCCTATTCTAATTACGTTTTATGAGATGGTCTCTGCTTTTATATTTCTTTCCATCCTTCTTCTATTTCAGGGGAGAGTGGATAAAGAATTATTTTCACTGACTCAAAGTGATTTCTGGTGGTTATTGTTTTTAGGTGTTCTTTGTACTTCTTTTGCTTTCCTTGCAACGATTGAAATAATGAAGAAATTAGGTGCTTTTTCTGTTTCATTAAGTATAAATATGGAACCCATCTATACAATCATTCTTGCTATTTTTATTTTAAAAGAAAATGAATTACTGAATACTCGGTTCTACTTTGGTGCCGTTGTGATAGTTCTAGTAGTAATTGCAAACGGGTTTATTAAGTCTTATAGCACTAAAAACACATAGATTATTACGCTTTTTTTCTGTTGTTTTTAAACTCATAACACTCTGTTCTATTGGTCTTCAACCAATAAAACTTTTCTTTTTTGTTAAAGTGTGCCTTTTGCTTTATTGTTATATTTGCAGCTACTCTCTAACCAGAAGCCTAAAATATGAAAACAAAGAATTTTATTGTTCCTCACGATTTTACACCTGTTGCAAATATCGCTTTGGATCACGCAGTTGCTACTGCTAAACCATTAAATGCTGAAATTTATCTTTTACACGTTGTAACTAAGAATAAAGATATTAATGACGCTGAAAAAAAACTGGAAAGCATTATATCTAATTATGATACATCAGTAAAGATTATTCCTTCTGTTCGTGTAGGAAATATTTTTGAAGATATTGGTGATTTTGCCGCGGAACATCATGCAGAGTTAATTTTTATGGGAACTCATGGGGCTCATGGGTGGCAGCATGTAACGGGAATGAACGCACTAAAGGTGATAACTCATTCTTCCGTTCCTTTTGTTGTCGTTCAAGAAAAAACACCTAAAGAAACTGGTTACGATGATATTGTTGTTCCTCTTGATTTAAATAAGGAAACAAAACAAAAGCTTGCTATTGTTGCAAACATCGCAAAATACTTCAACTCTAACGTACACGTTATCACTCCTGAGGAATCAGATGAGTTTTTACGTCACCAAGTGAAGGCAAACATTCAGTTTGCACAAAAGTACTTCTCTGAACGAAACATATCTGTGACAACAGCAATCGTACCGAGTAGTGGTTTTGACAAGGAGGTTGTAAAACACGCTGTCAATATTGACGCTGACCTGATCGCTATTATGAACTTAAATAAAAACAACGTTCTTGGTTTGCTTACTGCAACTCACGAAGAGTACATTATTACAAATGATGCGAAAATACCCGCGTTAATAATGAACCCAATTGAAGGAGTAAACACTTTATCTGTTGATTTTAACGGATAAAAACACCCTTTAATAAAGCTTTAAAAGTCGTGCTTTATGGTGCGGCTTTTTTTAATCTTTATAATCTCCGATTTCAAGACGAGCTATCACTTCTGCTAAGTTCTTTTCCTTCACGTTCATACGTGTTCTTTTCGCTGTCTTCGTGAAGTATTTATGTTGTTTTAGGAAGGAAACTTGTATCTCGTCCCATTGCCGGTCACTTTGGATTTTTCCGTGCTCTTTTAACTCACGACGCAATTTATCGGCAATTTCATGAAAATCATCTCGGCCAAGATAGTCTAGATCAGCATCACAAATAATTTCTTCCAATTTATTCTTCGGCTGATGAGGAATTTCTGTGACGTATATAAGTTCTTTAATCTGTGTTATATGTTTTTCTGTATAACCATACTTTGGTAGTATTTCATCTGCCAACCGCGCTCCAATAGGTTCGTTTTTATCATATGCCTCAACAAACCCAGCGTCGTGATAAGTCGCCGCAGACTTCAATAAAAATAACCCTTCATCAGTAACGTTTTCCAATAATGCAAGACGCTCTACGGCGTCAACAACATCTTTCGTGTGTGCGATACTATGATAGTATAGTTTTTTAGATAGCCGTTGTTCTAACACCTTCATTATGTGCCTCTCGGCCTTATAATAATTGATCGAGCTATAGTGGTGAAGATTTACAATTTGGTGGAAGCGTTTATTAGGTTGAACCCCCTCACTTCTTAATGAAAGTTCAGGTTTTATTCGATTCACCACATACATATCTATTAACCCTCTGCTTTTCGATTGGGCCTTCCCAAGGAAAGAACATTCAAAATAAGGTTCAATAAGCTTAAATGTCGCTCCAGAAATTGTTACTTTTTCTGGCTCGCCCAACATCTCCATCCGTTGCGCCTGGTTAACGGTTGCCCCCCAAATATCATAAGCTAATCGTTCGCTTCCAATTACTCCTGCAGTAACCTCTCCTGTATTAATACCTAGCCTCAATTGCCAAAACTCTCTTCCGTTTGCAATTGCGTCGTTTTTACGCTTAATCATATAGGCCTGAATTTGAAGCGCAGCAAGACAGGCATCAATTGGATTCGTGTTGTTCCTAACAGGAACACCCCCTGCACACATATAAGCGTCTCCTATTGTCTTAATCTTTTCAAGGTTATTCTTTACAATGATTTCATCGAATTTTGTGAAATAAACATCTAGCTGCTTTACTAATTCTGATGCCGACATTCTATCCGAAATGTGTGTAAACCCAACAAAATCGGTAAATAATACAGAAACGGTTTTATACCCACGCGCTCTAGCCTTTCCTCTTTTCTTTAGTTCTTCCGCTGTAGATTCAGGCATTATATTTTTTAGAAGGCGCTCTGTTTTGTCTTTTTCTATTTGAAGTAGCTTTTGCTGTTCAACCACCTTATTACGCTCTTCTTCAATTTTCTTTTTTTGAGATTCAATCTTTTTATTTTGTTGCTTAATCTCTCTTGTTCTTTCTCGAATCTTCATTTCCAGTCTTACCTGATCTCTTCTTGCCCCTTCGATTCGAACACGAATAAAAACACGAATCGCAATTGCTAAGACAACAACAACTATTAACCAAAACCATAAAGCTAGCCAAAATGGTGTTGCGATGGATATTGTCATCGAGGCTGGATAACCCCAGTTTCCTTCTCCATAACGGGCATATACTTTTAAGACATATGTTCCGTGTGAAAGGGAGCTGAAGTGAATTTCGTTCATTTCCCCAATAAAAATCTCTCCCTCATCGGAGCCCTCGAGAATATATTTGTAATTGATTCTTTCTGGATTACTTAAATCTGAAGATTGAAAACGAAGCGTAAATGTTCTCTGATGGTAACTTAATTTAATGGCATCAAGTTCGAAAATAGGCCTTGTTAGTGGAGAATCCTCTGTACTTGACGTCAACCATTCATTTTCTAATTTGAATCGAGAAAAGACAACGCTAATATTTTTCTCACTCTCTATCAGTTCATTGGGATCAAAAAAATTATATCCATAAATCCCACCAAAAAAAAGCTCCCCAGAAGCCGATTGCATAAACGCCCCTAAATTGAACTCATTGCTCATCAGGCCATCAACTTCTGTATAGTTTTTCACTTCTTTCGTTACTGTGTTGAAGTTACAAAGCCCTTTATTCGTGCTCATCCAAAGCTTTCCCTTTTTTCCTGAAACAACACCATAAACTACATTATTAGAGAGACCTTTTGTCTTATCATATATCTCTAATGTTTTCCTTCGTTCGTCCCACAACATCAAACCAGAACCAGAAGTTCCCAACCAATACTCTCCTTTTTTCTCTTGGTGAATAGACGTTATATAGTTCGTTGAAGCTCCTTTAATAATGTAGTTATGTTCGTATGGCCGAATTATCGCTTTACCTTCTTTTTCTGATAAAACATTTAACCCACCCGTACTGGTAGCAAACCAAATTCTTCCATTTAAGTCTTTAAATGCACGACGGCAAATACCAGGAGCAATTGTTAAATCTGGATTATTTTGGTCGTGCTCATATGTGTCAACAACGCCTTTATTAGCATCATACAAAATCGCTCCTCCTTTTGTTGCTAACCAAAACAAGTCACCTTTCCAATATACAATAGAATACACCCTGTCGTGGCGCCCACCATCTTCTTCTTTCGTTTTTACTCTTTTGAATGAATAATCCTCAGCACTAATGTTTAATTCAAAAAAACCATCTGCGCAACCTACAAGTAATCTGTCTGGACGAATTTCCTCTATTGCTAAAACAGTAAGCTCTCCGGTACCATAGGCCGTAAGTTTTTCATTTCTATGAAACTGTCTGAAAATACCATGTTTTTTATCATATCTTGAAACTGCCTTATCGGTTCCAATATAAATATACCTGTTAGCCTTATCCTCTGCGAAACTCCAGACACTCGCCGTTGGTATTCCTCGCTCACTATTTCCACTTGGTCCTACTCCTAAAAAGCCTTTAATTCTGGGGTTAAAACTCGAAAGCCCTCTTTTTGAGCCAATCCAAAACGTTCCTGCACCATCTTTATAAATCGTATTTATTTCATTAAACAACAATGCTGTTTTTTGAAAAATGTCTTCAACGCTGTGGTGAACATTTTCTTGTTCATCTATTAAATAAAGCCCGTTGTTATTTGTGCAGACCAACCAACCAATAGATTGCTCATAATAAACATCGGAAATACTTTGAAGGCCTTCGGAATCGGTTAACTGTTCAAATATTGGCCTAGCTATTTGATTGTTAATGTTTAGTTCGTATGCCCCTCGGTTGGTAGCAACAATCGCCTTATCTTTTCCTTCCTTGATAATGTTGTTGATCGTAACGCCGAGACCATATTTTTTTGGAAAATTAACCGATTTTGTTTCGGCCTTTTTTGTATTGCTGACATAAACCATACCCTCTTCCGTGGAGACTACAATATTATTGTCTTCGAAGGTGTTTATTGTCTTTGTTCTTCGTGAAGGGAAAAGATGACTAAAACTTTTAAATTTTTTGTCTTTAATAGAAAACCTAAACACCCCGGACTCTGCACTTGCCAACCAAATGTGACCTGCGTTATCTTCTGTAATATCTAATATGTAAAATGCTGATCCTTTTTTTGGTTTGAACGTTTGAAACTTTTCTGTTTCTTGATTATACACAGACAAGCCATTACTAGTGCCAAACCAAAGGTTTCCTCTTTCATCCTTTAATCCGCATGTGATGTACTCGCTTTCGAGGCCTTTGGTATTATCTGATGTAAAAATCTCAAAAGATCTTCCATCATAACGATTTAATCCATCCTGGGTTCCCACCCATAACGCATTTAGCTCATCTTGGACAATAGCAGAAACTGAGCTTTGCGATAAACCATCGTTGATGGTTAAGTTCTTAAATCTGAATTCTGTTTGTGCTTGCGCACTGAATACGAAAAGAAAAAATACGGTATAAAAAGTTCGTTTTATCATTCACTTTACAAGGAACTATGAAAATACCAAAAAAAGAGCGACGTTTTACGCTCCTGGGGCTGCTGTTGATCCGTTGTCAGCCTGAATAGCTGAATTTTCAAGGTCTCTATCAAACAAATAAAGCCCCGCTTTGTCATTATCAATCATCCGAACTTTATCCAAAATTGTTCTTGCTAACGCCTCCTCTTCTAGTTGTTCAGATACGTACCATTGAATAAAATTATGTGTGGTATAATCCTTTTCCTGCAGACAAACATCCACAAGGTTGTTAATGCTGTCTGTTACCGCAAGTTCGTGCTCAAGGAGCAAAGAAAAAACGTTTTCAAGAGATTCGAAATCTTTTTGTGGTTGCTCAAGGCCAGGAATAATTGCTGTTCCACCACGCTCATTTACAAACTTGATCAATTTTAACATGTGAAAACGCTCTTCATCTGTATGCGTATACATGAATGTTGCTGTTCCGTTTAACCCTTTTCGCTCAGCCCACGAGGCCATAGCTAAATAAAATTGCGAAGAAGATGCCTCTTTTTCAATCTGATCATTTAGTGCGTTTTCAACTCTTTCGTTCATGTCAATCCTTTTTACAAAGTTATCATTATCAGCGCAAATGTTTAATATTTATTCTAAAATATAAGCGTAACTTCGCGTATATGTCAAGACGAAAAAAGCCGAATAATAAGCTTAAAACTAGTTTATTTCACATCGTTCGAAAGGTTTTTAGTGAGAATCCCGAATCAAGTTTAAACCACAAACAAGTATGTGCACTTATAGATGTTCGTGAAGGAGCATTACGTAAGTTAGTGTTTTCTGTTTTAGAAGATTTATCTAAAACGGGGTTTATAAAAAAGCAAGGTCATAGCACTTATCAGCTAAACCACGCAGAAAGCTTTTATGAAGGTTTCATTGAAATTACAATGAGGGGCGCTGGGTATGTTGTTCTTGATAAATCAGATTTTGGTGATGTTTTTATTGCCCCTCAAAACCTAAATCAAGCTTTGAGTGGTGACAGAGTAAGGGTACAAGTTATCAAGCGTGGTAAATCTAAGGTTGAAGGTATTATTCTTGCCGTACTAGAACGAGAAAGAACTCAGTTTGTTGGAACGATAGACATGCACGAAAACTTTGCTTTCTTAATTCCTGATAATAGTCGCGTTGGCACAGACCTGTATATCCCAAAAGAAAAACTAAAAGGAGCTAAGCACGGAGAAAAGGCATTAGCTAAAATTACAGTTTGGCCTAAATCTAAAGACAATCCATTTGGAGAGGTGTTAGAGGTGTTAGGGGGTAAGAGTGATAATGATACTGAGATGATTAGCATCCTTGTCAACCAAGGATTAAATTATACTTTTCCTCAAGAGGTGCTTTCAGAGGCTGAAACAGTGACGTTAGAGCTCGATAAAAAAGAAGTTGCTAATCGACGTGATTTTCGGGACATTACGACATTTACTATTGACCCTGAAGATGCTAAAGATTTCGATGATGCTTTATCATATCAACGTTTAGAAAACGGGAATATTGAAGTTGGTGTTCATATTGCGGACGTGAGTCATTATGTTCGTCCGGGCACAGCAATGGACGCTGAAGCTTTAAAGCGATCAAACTCTGTTTACTTGGTTGACCGTGTTATTCCAATGCTTCCTGAACAGCTTTCAAACCTTGTTTGCTCTCTTCGCCCTAATGAAGATAAGTTTAGTTTTTCCGCCGTCTTTGAAATGGATGAATCAGGAAAAGTTTACAATGAGTGGTTTGGTAAGACTGTGATTCATTCAAATCACCGGTTTAGTTATGAACAGGCACAAGAAATTATTGAAGGAAAAGAGGGTGTTTTTTCTGAAGAAATCCATGTTTTAGATAAAATCGCTAAAGTTTTGCGAAAAGCACGACTAAAAAATGGTGCAATGAACATTGAGTCTGAAGAGGTTCGTTTCCGTTTAGATGAATCAGGAAACCCAATTGAGTTAATTATTAAAACTTCTAAAGATGCCCATAAACTGATTGAAGAGTTTATGTTGTTAGCAAATAGAAAAGTTGCAACCTACATCGCTCAGCCAGATAAAAAAGAAGCAAAAACACCATTCATTTATCGTTGTCATGATAAACCAGACCCTGAACGGATAGCAACATTTAATTTATTTGTTAAAAAATTCGGATACGAAATTGATCTTATTGATCCGAATGCCATTTCAAAAAACATAAATGCTTTGTTAAAAGATATTCGTTATGAAAACGAATTCTCATTAATACAAAGCATGGCTATTCGTTCAATGGCTAAAGCCACTTATGAAACAACAAACATCGGTCATTATGGGCTTTCCTTTAATTACTATTCACATTTTACCTCTCCTATTCGCCGGTATGCCGACCTGATTGTTCATCGTGTTTTACAAGAAGAATTAACATCAAAAAAACACCGGTATGGTAGTGAGTTAGACGACATTTGTAAGCGTATTTCTCGTATGGAACGTAAAGCAGTTGAAGCAGAAAGAGAAAGCACTAAGTTCTTCCAAACACTGTTTGTTGTTGATAAGATTGGGCAAGAGTTCGAAGGTACAATTTCAGGAATTGCTGAATTTGGGATTTTTGTAAAAATGAACGAAAATAAATGTGAAGGAATGATTCCAATTAGTGAAATTCCAGGCGATCGTTTTTACTTCGATGCTGATTCATTCGCTGTTAAAGGCACAAAAACAAAGAAAGAATATAATTTTGGTGACCCTGTTAAGGTTCGTATTTTCGAAGTTTCTCCTCGAAAAAGACAAATAGACTTAGAGTTAGTAGTATAACTAAACCTGTTTTATACGTTTGTTTAACTCGTCGCGATAAGAACCTCCTATTGGTATTACCTTCTCGATTTTTTCAAGTGTTAGATTCGGATATTCTATAGTTGCAATTTTATCTAAACGCACGATATATGATCGATGAATACGTAAAAACTGATCATTCCCCATTTTCGCTTCAATATCTTTCATTGTCGAATGAATTGTATAGCGCGTATTTTGCGTGTGTATAACTACATAATCCTTTAAAGCTTCGATGTAATAGATTTCATTATTACGAAGTTTTACAAGCTTACTATTCGATTTAACAAAAATGTATTCTTTGTTTCCTTCTTTACTTTCAATTATTGAATACAACAGGTTTCTTTCCTTTACAATTTCCTGTTCCTTACCATGTTTATAGATGGCCATTTCAATTGTTGTATGCAAGTCTATTTCCTTAAATGGTTTAAGTATATAACCATAAGGTTCTGTTATTTTAGCCTTAGAAAGTGTTGACTCATCCGCGTAGGCAGTAAGAAAAATAATTGGAATTTCGTGTTTTTGCTTAATTTGCTCTGCAGCTTGAATACCATTCATTTCCCCCTTCAACATAATATCCATTAATACAATGTCTGGTTTTTCTGATCCAGCTAGCTCAATTGCCATTTCTCCGGTTGCAGATGCCCCAACCACATTGTACCCTAGTTTTTTTAAACTATGCTGAATGTCTTTCGATACAATCGACTCATCCTCAACAACAAGTACATTAATTTTAGACATGGATTAATCTTTGGTGTTATCAAATTTAATTAAATATTTCGTACCATTTTGAATGTCTACATTTATCTCTCCATCTAGCTGCTCCACAAGGGTTACAACTAGTTGAAGTCCTAAAGTGTCGGATTTCATTTCTTCAAATTTAACAGGAAGTCCTATTCCGTCATCTGCTATTTCTAAGTGAATCACCCCTTCTTTCTCTTCTAATGCCATTGTTATCGTTCCTGCCTCCCCTTTCTTCCAAGCATACTTAAGCGCATTTGTAACGAGCTCATTCACCAATAATCCACATGGTATTGCTTGATCGAGTACAAGATCAACTTCCTCAAAGTTTGTATCCAAAATAACCTCTTCATTTATACGATATGATGAAACTAAATTACTCGTTAAATTATCTAAATAACTAGAGAAATTAATACTTGAAAAATCTTCCGTTCTGTAGAGATTTTCGTGTATTATTGCCATAGAGCGAATTCGATTCCTGCTCTCCTGTAGAATTCCTAATGTTTTTTCATCTTTTACAAATGAACTTTGTAGGTTCAGTATACTTGATATTACTTGTAAGTTGTTTTTAACTCGATGATGTATTTCTTTCAGTAAGACCTTTTTTTCTTTCAGAGACTCCTCTATTTTAATACTTGTTTTTTTCTTTTCACTTATATCATGTGCAACAAGAGATATTTCAGAAATAACCCCTTCAACATCGAATATTGGATTCATATAAATTTCCAACCAATATTCTTGTCCCTTTGTCTTCATCATCACTTCAAATTGCTTGGATTTCCCTTTTTTTACATCAGAAAAATGAATATTAAATAAGCGTAATCGAACCTTTGAAATAACATCTTTAAAATATTCATTAAAATGAATTCCACTCTCTAATTTTTTTAGAAAAATAGTAGAGAAGTAGGTTATACTTTGTGAATTATATGATGTAATTTCTGCATCGAGTGATAACGTAATTAAGAATGTATTTGAAGAACTATCTAGTATTGCTTTTGTCCTTAAAAACTGATCTTGTAATAATTTTTCAGCTTTAATTCGGTCCATTATTTCCTTCGCTAATTTTTTATTTGTTTCCTCTGCAAGCTCAGCGCGTAATTTTTCTTTATCCAATGTATGCTGTACAGAAACGTCCTTCATTATTATTAATGATGCTTCCTGTTCTTCATATACTGTAGATACAATCGTAACATCTATCAATAACTCTTCTTCTTGCTTATTAAAAAGCACTAATTGAAGGTTGTGAATACTTTTTTCTGAAAGATGTTCTTTATAAACTAAATCAAATCTTTTTTGGTCAGCTGTAATAAATAAACTACTGAAGTCAAAATTACTACCGATAAGGTTTTCTATTTCTGGATTTTGATATAAAATATCCTTATCTCGAACAATTAATATACCCTCAGGAGTATTCTCAAGAATATTTTCCAGGTTTTTTTGGTTTTTTTTAATTGCTCTTAAATTCTTATTCTGTTTAGTATTATCGTGTATCACACATTGATAATATAGTTTGTTTCCAAACAATATTTCTATCAAAGCAACCTCTGCTTCTATTATTCTGCTGTTTCCTGTAAATAACCAATTAAACTTAGCACTTCTTGCATTAATAAGTTTTCTTTTATGTGAATCGTATTCAATTTTAGTCGTGTTACTCTTGTTTGCACTTAAATCATAAAGTGATTTATGTAAAAGATCTGAATAAGGAAAACCAAATAATTGAAGTGTTTTTCTATTTGCATCAATAATCTTATCATCATCTAACAATAAAATAGCATCGTTTGATTCTTCAAAAATTAATCTATATTTTTCTTCACTTTGTTTTAGTGCTTGTGATGTTTTTTGAATATTCGTAAGATCTATTACCGATCCTTCTATATTTTGTGAGTGCGTATCTAAATACCAACTAAAAATAAATGTTTTCTCTACTCCATTTTTTAAGATAAACTGTGTTTGATAATTCTGAGAACTCTCTTTTTCTCCAAAAGATTCAATAATCATTTCCCAATCGTAATTATTTTCAATTGAAAATAATCTATCACCGAGATTAACTGTGTTCTCCAGCATATCAAAGAAGGACTCATTACCATTAATAATTATAGAATTTTTATTTAAGGTAAAAACACCAGCCTTATTTTTGAAATAAAGGTTTCTATACTTCTTTTCACTCATTTCTAGCTCTTCTCGCTTGTTAACCTCATCGGTAACATCTATAATTCGAACCAAAAAACTATTTCCGCCTTTTATTAATGGCATAATTGTGACGTGCATTTCAATATAATGTCGAATGCTATATTTATTAAATTGTACTTCCTTTTTATATTTATTACCCGTATTTAACTTTCGTAACTCTTTAAAATCTTCTTCAAGAAAATGATGAGATAAAACATTGTAAATATTTTCTTTTGTTGCCTTTTTTATATTGAATACTCGGCAAGCTTCCTCATTAAAATCAATAATTTCAAGGCCATTTTTTATATCCATTAAAACATAACCCGCTCCTGGGTTATTCATTATTTTTTTTAAATAATCTGCGTAATTCTCAATACTATTCATTAATCGATGTCGAGAAAATAGAACGGTTAAAGAACTTCCACTTAAAGCAAAGAATAATCCAATAATTAGAAGTTTAGGGAGTGGAATAACCTCAATAGTTAAGAAGCTATAGGACAGTAAAAGAAAAACTAAAACATTATATAGTACTGCGGGATAGAGTCTGACTACCACAATTGTTCCTAATGCATAAATAGCGAGAAAACAAATTAATTCCCGCATCTCAAAACCACTTACATGTAAGCTATAATATGCAAACAAAGTCATTCCAAAATAATGAAGGAAGAAAAAGTAAACTAGTTTATCCTTTAAATAAGGTATGGTCCAACAAAGAACAGCATAAATTGGAAATAGAATCGTGTAAGAAATACCCATATAGAAATAGGCTTCTGGAACAGCAGTATGAAACGTTAATAATGTAAAAATAGGGGCGATGACGAATGCCGCAATAATCTGAATAACAACTATTCTATGAAAGCTATTCTCTTTCTTATAAAATGGGTTAAAACCTTTAGCACTACTTGGCTTAAATTGTAAAGAGGATTTCATTTTAAATATGTTGCCTTCTTTGATTAATTTTGATTTGACTGTTAATTTAATGCTTCTTTTTAATGGTTACAACTGTAGTGTATAAATGGTTGATTATAAAGTAATTAAATAAAAACAAACTCCAAA
>NODE-121-length-27177-cov-7.36148_pt1 | contig 27177 bp, 24 predicted proteins | sample MGYA00139097_ERZ477577 | MGnify/ENA metagenome assembly ERZ477577
GCCTTTTTTTCTTTTCGCCTTCTTTCTTCTAACCATTTTGGGGTCTTCTTTTCTTCTGTGGGTTTGTTACCCACTAATTTATCAGCGAGATCCATACGATTGGCTTTTTTAAGAGATTGGCGAATGAAATTATGGTTTTCACGTTTGTACCAGAAAAAGAATCTTCGTTGATCGACTTTCGACTCCTTATCCTTAACTGTTTTATACGGCTTCAGTGTATAGGGATGAACACCACTATAATAAATGACGGTAGCAACTGTCATTGGAGTTGGTGTGAAATCTTGTACTTGCTCTAATTGAAAGCCCATATCTTTTGTTTCCACTGCAAGATTTGCCATGTCCTCGTCAGCACAACCGGGATGCGATGAGATGAAATAAGGAACTAGCGGTTGATTTAATCCATGTTTTTCTGAGATACGGTCGTATTTTTCTTTGAATTTGTGAAAGTATTTGAAAGATGGTTTTCTCATAACCCGTAAAGTTGCATCAGAGGTATGTTCCGGGGCAACTTTTAATCGTCCACTTACATGCCGTGTAATGACCTGCTCAATGTACGCATCATGGTTGCCATCATCATTGTTTTTATTGAAGTCATCTACTAGCAAATCATATCGAATTCCGGATCCAACAAAGGCTTTTTTTACTTCTGGATGAGCATCTACCTTTTTGTATAGTTCCGTCATTGAAGTATGTGAGGTGTCTAAATTACTGCAGATAACAGGATGGATACAGCTTGGGCTCGAACATCGTGCGCAAATGTCTTCATCAATCCCTTTCATTTTGTACATATTTGCCGATGGACCTCCTAAATCAGAAATATATCCTTTGAATTCAGGATGCGCTACTACTTCATCTACCTCCGCGAGAATAGATTGCTCACTGCGAGATGCTATAAACTTTCCTTGGTGTGCCGAGATAGTGCAGAAACTACAACCACCGAAGCAACCACGATGCATGTTAATGGAAAATTTAATCATGTCGTAAGCTGGAATTGCACCGCGCTTTTTGTATTTCGGATGAGGTAGGCGAGTATATGGTAGGTCAAACGATTGATCAATCTCTCTTTCCTCCATTGTTTTGTATGGTGGATTGATAACAAGTCGTTGCTTATCGATTTTTTGTATTATTCGATTGGCTGCCCATTTATTTGATTCAACCTCAACAATTTTAAAATTTGATGCAAATTTCACCTTGTCCTTTAAACAAGTTTCATGGTCTACTAATTCAACTGTGTCCCAATTTTTATTTCGAGGAAGTTCTTCGTGCTCATCTTGCAAAAAAGCAACTTGTTTTACGGTGTTTAAATTAGAAAAAGGAACTCCTTTTTTAAGTAGTTTCAAAATATCTCTTAACGGCTGATCTCCCATCCCATAAACTAGTAAGTCAGCGTGTGAATCAACAAGGATGGAAGGTTTAAGCTTGTCCGACCAATAGTCGTAATGAGTGACTCTGCGCAACGAAGCTTCAATTCCTCCAATCAGTATGGGTACATCTGGGTAAAGTTCTTTGAGTATTTTGGAATAGGTAGCGGTGGCATAATCTGGACGAAATCCTGACGCTCCTCCCGGAGTATATGCATCCGTAGAACGAAGACGTTTGTTCGCTGTGTAATGATTCACCATTGAATCCATACATCCAGCGGTCACACCAAAAAATAACCTTGGTTTTCCAAATTTTTTGAAATCCCGCAGATCATCCTTCCAATTAGGCTGAGCTACGATTGCAACTGAAAAACCCTCATCTTCAATAATTCTGCCTATGACCGCTGTCCCGAATGCGGGATGGTCTACGTAGGCATCGCCTGAAACTAAGACTACATCAACTTTATCAAGACCACGTTTCTCAAGTTCCTTTTTTGTAATTGGCAGCCAATCTGTAATAGGACGTTCACTTTGCATACCGTAAAACTACGTTAAAGAAAGGAGATAGAGAAAGACAAAACAAGAGTACGTATTCATCTGAAAGATTGTCCGTATATTCATCCTTACATGAATTATCGATCTATTAGTATTCTTATTCTGGCTTTTTTTGTTTTTTCTTGTTCTGGAGAACTTAGAAAATCATCAGAAAAGGAAGCTAAAATCGTCGAGCCTTTCATTTTCGATTTGGCACATTTTTTTTCTGAAGAAGAGTTAAATATTTCTTTTCCTGTTTGGTTCAATGATTCAATTATTAAGAAGGGAAAGATTAGTAGTATTCGACGTATGACATACATGTCATCGACTGAAAAAGACACTTTAAACACTCTCCTGAAAGAGATTAAAACGTACCATTTTACTGAATCAGGCCAAGTGCGAGAAGTTGAGGTAGAGCACTATTACGATAATATCCTTGTTGGCTCCATGTCTTTTACTATCGAAGAACGTGATAAATTTGGATTTTCCTTAGCAGTAGGTCGACCCGGAGAAAAGGTAGGCCCTGATGAAGAAATACAGGAACAATACCGTATTTATAAGAAAGAAGACTACACGGAAAAATTCCTAGTCTATTCAGATTTGTCTTCAGGGGACTACTTGTTTTATATGTTGAATGAAACTAATTGGGGCACTCTATCAGTCGACACAATATTACACCCAACAATTAGTGATCTAATCATTTTTGGGACACCACACAAGCCAATTAAGAGATATCAAGTAGAGAATAGAGTAAACGAGTTTAATGTGGTTAATTACAGTTATAATAATGCAGATTATTTAGCGGAGATTACTTTTGATAAATATCCATTTCATTATAAGCGATCTATTCTGTACAATGATCTTGGGACTTGCTCTGGATTTGTTGACTCAACATTTAGTAATGAAAAATATTTGACAAGAAGAGAATCCATGTTTCATTTTGAGAACTCATTACCTGTGCGTTTGATTCACGAGAATAAATCGGGAAAATCTGAAACGGGTTATTATCAGTTTGAGACTTTTGAGTATGATTTTTGGGAATAAGAAGTTATTTATTAAAAATCGAACGCCTTATTCCAAGGGAACTGCGAACGCGAATTGATATCCGAGACCAGTAAGTCAATGCGAAATGATCTGATTGAATAGATTAATGTGTAGCCATCGGAATAAACAATCGACCAACGAAGTGTATTATGAGTCGAACATCCATTTAAGTTCATTACTTTTGTTTCTCAAATAAGCAGAAATGAAATTAGATATAAAAGAGGGGCTTCAATCCGCTTCTCATCGTATTATTGTTGGATCTGAAAATGATATACCAAAGTCGATTTCAGAAGACGACCAGGCTCTTTTTTTAGAATTTTTAAAGACCGAAGAAGATATCAAAATCCTTTCAGGATTGAAGAGTTCGATTGCACTCGTAAAGCTGAATGAGGATCAAGAAAAGATGCGTATTGCTGGTGCCAATGTGCGTGCGGCGATCCCAAAAGGTGCTACTGATTTGGCAATTCATGGATCACAAAAAAATACCTTTTCGTTAATTGAGGGAGTATTATTGTCAGGATATCAGTTTAATAAATATTTCGGAGATAAAGAAAAGCGTGATAGCAAGCTTACAAACCTCTTAGTTGAAGAAGGGTTTGGAGAGGAAGCTTTGGAAGAATTATTGAACATTTCAAAGGCAGTTTTTTGGGCTCGTGATATGGTTAATGAACCTGTTTCGTTTTTAAATGCTGAACAATTAGCTGAAGAGATCAGTGTGCTTGAAGCAGAAGCAGATTTGACGATAACAGTTTTGGAAAAAGCACAGATCGAAGCGCTGAAGATGGGCGGTTTACTTGCTGTTAATCAGGGGTCAATCGACCCGCCAACCTTTACAATGGTGGAGTATAAAGGGGAAAATGCGATCAATAGTAAACCCATTATTCTAGTAGGGAAGGGAGTCGTTTATGATACCGGTGGTTTAAGTCTTAAGCCAACACCTAACTCAATGGATATTATGAAGAGTGATATGGGTGGAGCAGCATGCGTTGCTGGAGCTATTTATCTTACTGCACTGCAGAAATTACCCGTACATGTCATTGCTCTAATACCAGCCACTGATAATCGCCCTGGATTGAATGCATATGCTCCTGGAGATGTGGTAACAATGTATAACGGTAAAACAGTTGAAGTATTAAATACAGATGCAGAAGGAAGAATGATTCTTGCGGATGCCTTAAGCTATTCTGATAAATTTGATCCTGAGGTGGTCATAGACGCGGCAACCTTAACAGGCGCTGCCCATCGCGCGGTGGGGGCTCATGCAACGTGTATTATGGGTAATGCAGATGAACGTTTCTTTGATCAACTAGAAAAGGCGGGTAATGATTGTTACGAGCGACTTGTGCGCTTCCCTTTTTGGAGTGAATATGGAGAAGAACTGAAATCGCCAATAGCCGATTTAAAGAATTTAGGTGGTCCTACAGCAGGAATGGTGACTGCAGGGAAATTTCTAGAAAATTTTGTTAAAGCGCCATATATTCACCTTGATATTGCGGGTCCAGCATGGCTGGATAAACAAAATGCTTATCGTACTCAAGGAGGTTCAGGTGTAGGTGTACGCTTGTTGTACCACTTCCTGAAAAATTATGTTTAATGGAGAATTCAAAAGAAACAAAAGAGAAGACATCTCGAACACCTGTTAGGGTAGGGATTTCTATAGGAGATATAAATGGGATCGGTCCTGAAGTGATAATGAAAGCACTTAGTGATAGCCGTTTGATGTTAGATTGTACACCAATTATTTATGGTTCGACGAAGGTATTTTCATTCTATAAAAAAGAAATGAATGTGCAGGAGTTTAATTATCAAACGGTGAATTCTGCTGAAAATGCTCATCAAGGGAAAGTAAACGTCATTAATGTGCTTTCCGGAGAATTGGAGTTTAAGCTCGGAGAAGCATCGGAAAATGGCGGGAAATACGCTTTCGAGTCATTAGAGAAAGCGACGCAAGATCTTGCTTCAGGTAAAATTGATGTATTGGTCACGGCGCCTATTTCGAAAGAAGCCATGGGGAAATCTGGGTTCCAGTTCCCAGGACATACGGAGTACCTTGCGGATATGGCTGGACAGGAAGAGGCCTTGATGTTGATGATATCTCCAACATTAAAGGTGGGATTAGTCACTAGCCATATTCCACTAAAAGAAGTCGTTGAAACAATTACAATTGATAAGGTTTTTGATAAGATTAAACAGTTTGCCTCGAGTTTGAAGAAAGATTTTGCTATTTCGAGACCTAAGATTGCTGTTTTCGGAATAAACCCTCATGCTGGCGAAAGCGGCAAGATGGGGTCTGAAGAACAGGAAATTATTTTGCCCGCAATTGGTAGAGCTACTAATGAAGGGATTTTGGCGTTTGGTCCATTTCCGGCAGACGGGTTTTTCGGCTCTGGAGCAATGAGTAGTTACGATGGAGTATTGGCCATGTATCATGATCAAGGTCTGTCAGCATTCAAAGCATTATCTTTTGATGAAGGGGTCAATTTTACCGCTGGATTGCCAATTATTCGCACGTCTCCAGATCACGGCACAGCTTTCGATATTGTTGGAAAAAATAAAGCGTCTGGTCAATCTATGCGTAGTGCAATTTATATGGCAATAGATGTTCACAGGAATCACATGATGAACAAAGAGATTACGGCTAATCCGCTATTGATTTCTCCAAAAGAAGACCGAAGAAGAGACAAACGAAGAGAAACCTGATTAAATAATAATGAGTTAACTGACGGTTTAAGTTAAAATTGTTAACTTTGCCGCCCGTCTTTTACTCGATTTACATCGGGATTAGATAAGAATTAGGTGAAAGTGAAGTTGAATAAAGACTATATAATACCCTTCGTAGGATTAAAAATAGGGGTGCATACGTTTGAGTTTGACATCACAGACACGTTCTTTGAAATTTTTGAGTACTCGATCATTCACAAAGGAAAAGTGAAAGTTGAATTGCAGTTGGAGAAAAAAGAAACCATGCTAATTGGAAATTATTCAATAAGTGGTACGGTGGAAGCTGAGTGCGACAGATGCAATGACTATGTGGATGTTGAAATAGAGGGAGAGTATCGATTGGTTTATAAATTTGATACAGACCCCACGGATGACGAATCGTTAATTATTGTCTATCCCGAAGAACACGAAATTGATGTGAAAGAAAACATTTTGGAATTGATCACTGTATCATTGCCAAGTCGTGCGATACATCGGGAAGGTGAATGTAATGAAGAGATGATTTCCATCCTCGACGAGTACGTATTAATTTCAGTAGACGAAGAAGATGAAGATTCATCTGAAGAATTTGAAGAAAATATAGACCCTCGATGGTCTGCATTGAATAAGTTAAAGGGAGATAATAAATAGGTCAATTATAATTAGGATAAAAAGTTTTTAAATAAAGTAGAATGGCACATCCAAAACGAAAGATCTCGAGAACGAGACGTGACAAAAGAAGAACTCACGTAAAGGCTGAGGCAAGAAATATTGCAACATGCCCAACGACTGGACAACCACATTTATTCCACCATGCACATTGGCATGAAGGGAAGTTGTACTACAAAGGAAAAGTAGTAGCTGAAAAAGAGGTTGCTGTTTAAGCAAAGAAATTTGATTTCTTCTTTATGAAGATAGGTATTGATGTTTTAGGAGGTGATTTTGCTCCTGATGCTAACCTTTCGGGGGCAGTATTAGCGAGGACAGAACTCCCTACGGACGTATCAATTGTGTTGATAGGCGACCAGGAGACAATTCTGAGTGGCCTTTCTTCGTTAAACGCAGAATCTTCCCAATTTGAAATTGTCCATGCTCCTGACAACATTACAATGAAGGATCATCCTACTCGAGCAATTTCACAAAAGCCGAATAGCAGTATTGCTGTAGGGTTTGGTTTGCTGGCAAACGGTAAGATTGACGCATTCGCTAGTACTGGCAATACTGGAGCTATGTTGGTTGGTTCTATGTACGTAATCAATACTATCCCAGGAGTTATTCGTCCTTGTATTACATCAACGCTTCCTTCTATTAATGGTTCCAAATCTATTATTCTAGATGTCGGTTCTAATGCGGATTGTAAGCCTGACATATTAATGCAGTTTGCTGTTTTGGGGTCATTGTATTCAAAGAATGTTTATGGTAATACTAAGCCGCGAGTAGCACTGCTGAATATCGGAGAGGAAGATTCTAAAGGGAATTTGCTGACGCAAGCTGCACATAAGCTTTTGGCTGAATCAGATAATATTAATTTTATTGGAAACATTGAGGGGTATGACCTTTTCTCTGGTAAAGCAGATGTAGTTGTATGTGATGGGTTTACTGGTAATGTTGTACTAAAACAGGCTGAAGGAATCTATACAATCATGCGTAAGCGCGGATTGAAAGATGAGTTTTTCGATCGATTTAATTATGAGAATTACGGAGGAACTCCTATACTTGGAGTAAAAGGGAACGTGATTATTGGTCATGGAATTTCCAATGATATAGCCGTGAAAAATATGATAATCCATTCGCATGATGTTGCCAAGTCAGGACTAGCATCGAAAATTAGCGAAGCATTTAACTAAGGTTATGGGTAAGATAACAGCAGGAATTACAGGTGTTCAGGGGTACGTTCCCGATTATATTCTTTCTAACGAAGAGTTATCAAAAATTGTGGACACCAACGATGAGTGGATTACTACCCGAACGGGGATCAAAGAAAGAAGAATATTGAAAGAAGGAGGGTCTTCTGACATGGCGGTTGGTGCCGTTGAAGGACTTCTAGAAAAAACGAATACAAAACCAGAGGAAGTTGACTTGGTCATTTTAGCAACAGTTACTCCTGATTATCCATTTCCGAGTACAGCAAATGTGTTGTGTGATAAGGTTGGGATGAAAAATGCATGGGGCTATGATTTAATTGCTGCTTGCTCAGGGTTTATTTATGCACTTTCAACGGGAGCTCAGTTTATTGAAACAGGGCGCTATAAAAAAGTTGTTGTTGTTGGAGTTGACAAAATGAGCTCAATTATCGACTATGAAGATCGTACAACATGCGTGATTTTTGGAGATGGTGCTGGCGCAGTGATGTTGGAGCCAAATGAAGAGGGACTCGGAGTTCAGGATTTCATTCTTCGTTCTGATGGGGCTGGCCGAGAGTTTCTTATACAGCCGGGAGGAGGTTCAATAAATCCCGCATCGAAAGAAACAGTGGAAAAGAAATTGCACTATGTTAAGCAAGTAGGTAAACAGGTGTTTAAGTTTGCTGTGACGAACATGGCTGAAGTTTCTGCTGAAATAATGGAAAAAAATAACCTTTCAAGTGACGATGTAGATTGGCTCGTTCCGCATCAAGCTAATTTGCGTATTATTGACGCTACTGCTAAGCGCATGGGATTGCCAAAAGAAAAGGTAATGATCAATATTCAGAAGTATGGAAATACTACAGCTGGAACGTTGCCCTTATGTTTGTGGGATTATGAAAAGCAATTGAAAAAAGGAGATACGTTAATACTTTCAGCATTCGGTGGAGGATTCACATGGGGTGCTGTTTATCTTAAATGGGCGTATAATTCTTAAAAAATACTAATTTTAACATAGTTTAAAACCTGTAAGAAATGAATATCAAAGAAATTCAAGATTTGATTAAGTTCGTTGCCAAGTCTGGTGTGAATGAAGTCGAAATCGAACAACCGGATTTTAAGATCATTATTAAGTCCGAGGAAAAGGAGAATACTGAAAAGCAAATTATTGTTCAGGCAGCAGCTCCAGTTGCAGCAGCTCCGGTTGCAGCAGCGCCAGTTGCGGCAGCACCTGCACCAGCGGCGCCAGCGCCTGCACCAGCAGTAGAGGAAGACGCCAAGTATGTAACAATTCCTTCTCCTATGATTGGAACCTTCTATCGATCATCTGGACCAGACAAAGAGCCATTCATCTCTGTTGGAGATACTATTGGTTTGGGAGATCCAGTCTGTATTATTGAAGCAATGAAATTGTTCAACGAGATTGAAGCAGAAGTTACTGGTAAAATCGTAAAGGTTTTGGTAGATGATGCTACTCCTGTTGAGTACGATCAACCATTGTTCCTTGTAGATCCATCTTAAGAATAAATCATTGTAAGAGTTTTCTGGTTAAATTTTTAGAAGACTCAATAATCAATAAAAAATATTAGGCATGTTCAAAAAAATATTGATTGCCAATAGAGGGGAAATCGCATTGCGTATTATCCGTACCTGTAAAGAAATGGGGATTAAGACCGTTGCAGTATATTCTACTGCGGACAAAGATAGTCTTCCTGTTCGATTTGCGGACGAGGCAGTATGTATTGGCCCAGCAGTGAGTGCGAAATCGTATTTATCCATTCCAAACATTATTGCCGCTGCGGAAATTACTAACGCAGATGCAATTCATCCTGGATATGGTTTTTTATCCGAAAATGAGAAGTTTTCAAAAGTTTGTCAGGAGCATAATATCAAATTTATTGGAGCGACACCTGAGCAAATTTCGGGAATGGGAGACAAAGCGAATGCTAAAGCAACAATGATAAAAGCTGGTGTTCCATGTATTCCTGGTTCAGTGGGCTTGTTGAAAGATCTCGATGATGCTAAGAAAACGGCTAAGAAAATTAAATATCCTGTTATCCTCAAAGCAACTGCCGGTGGTGGTGGTAAGGGAATGCGCCAGGTATGGAAAGAAGAGGATATGGAGGCTGCGTGGGATGCAACTCGGGCTGAGTCTGAAGCGGCATTTGGCAATAACGGGCTTTACATGGAAAAATATATCGTAGAGCCTAGACACATTGAGATTCAGATTGCTGGAGATCAATACGGGAATGCTTGTCACCTTTCTGAGAGAGATTGTTCGATACAACGACGCCATCAGAAATTAGTTGAAGAAACCCCTTCGCCATACATGACAGACGAGTTGCGTGAAAAAATGGGTGAAGCTGCAATTAAAGCTACTAAAGCCGTAAACTACGAAGGAGTAGGTACGGTAGAGTTTTTAGTGGACATTAATCGTGATTTTTATTTCATGGAAATGAATACACGGATACAAGTAGAACACACGATTACGGAAGAAGTCATTAACTACGATTTGATTAAAGAGCAAATCAAATTGGCAGCGGGTGAAAAAATCTCTGGACAGAATCATTTTCCAAATGGACATTCAATACAATGCCGAATCAATGCGGAAGATCCTTCGGCAAACTTCAGACCTTCACCAGGAACAATTACAAGTTACCACTCACCTGGAGGCCATGGAGTGCGAGTTGACACACACGTTTATGCTGGGTATACAATTCCACCGCACTACGATTCAATGATTTCAAAACTGATCGTATGGGCTCAAACTCGCGAAGAAGCAATTTTGAAGATGAAAAGAGCGCTGGATGAATATATAATTGAAGGAGTTAAAACAACTATTCCATTCCATCAAAAATTGATGGAAAACGAGAAATTCAAGGAAGGAGATTTTACGACAAGTTTTATGGAAACCTTTGAGTTTTAGTTTGAACGAAATAAGTATTCTGAAGAGCTGGTATTATTACCGGCTCTTTTTTTATCATAGATTTTAATAGCGAGCATTTATCCTTCCACGATAATGTTTTATTTTCGCAAAAAAATGTTAGTATGAGATCCTTGCTTATCGGAGCTTTCTTGTTGTTTGCCAGTGTGTTGTTTGGACATGATGAAGTTCCATTATCTATTGAAAATGTTCTGGTGTCTCAACTTGAATCTGCCATTCGATTCGATTTTGATCTTAGAAATAGTCATAAAAAATCTTATGATAACGTTAAGATCGAATTGCTGATTAATAATGAGATGGTTCGACAGATGGTCATTGACCATGTGAAGGAAACTCAAGGAGTGCTACCATTGAGTTTTATGTTAGGTGATTCTGAAGTAAATCTACTCGTCGATCAAGTGACCATAGAAATCACCGAGATATTTGGAGTTCGTGGCCATTGGTCAGTTTGGAATAATAAGACAATTGCTAAACAAGTAAATACAATAGATTCGGAATTCTATGCAGATGCTCCTTGGAGAATGAAGAAGCTGGATGAAACAGGAAACATTCAAGGCGTTCCAGTTCATTTCTTCCTGCACGACGCTGATGAGGTACCTTTATTTGATCTCAAAATTGACAATATCAATATTCAATTGAAAAATGCCGTTGACGCTAGTTTTGATCCTGTTTTGTCTTATAATTTGTGGAGTTTTCAAGATTTTCGAGAATTATTTTCTTGTCTGTCACGGACGGATGGAGCCCTTAGTATAAAAGAATTTGATCTAAATTCTTTTAGTGCATCTAGCTCCCAAACAATTGATTTCGATATTGATTCTGATTTTCTAGGAGAGTTTGTTGAGGTGGGAGAGAAATACTGGTTCTTTACTTTTATGATTCCTCCTTCTGATCTAGTTGGATACAATAATGTAATCGACATTCAAGTAACGATTGAGTACGCAAACTTATCTATTACTGACGACGTTATTGGATTACGTGTTTTTCGTTCTGATGAAGATGTTCCTGAGCAATCGGGTTGGTTTCGTGGAGACACCCATTTGCATTCGATGTACACGCAAAGTGATGCCGAAATTGGGTTACCATTATGCGCAACAAAAATGGCAGCTCAGCTTTCAGGCTTAGACTGGATTACTACCACAGACCATACATCTGACTTTGACAATTATGGTTCTAGTATTTCTTCGAATTGGGTGAGGATAAGAGATGAAGTGGAGGCCTTTAATTTATCTGATTCTTCGATGATCTTTATTCCAGGACAAGAAGTTGCAGTTACGAATAGTGACAATAAACTTGTACACATGCTAGCTTATCCAAATCCACTTATGCCGGTTGATATGCCTTTTTTGGGTGATGGGAATGGAGATCTTGTTGCTACCACTGTGACCTTGAATAATACCTTGGATAATATTGACTCGTATAATGGATTTGCTTATGCAGCACATCCCTTTGCTACAGGTGATCAATTACCAACCATTCCAGTTAATGGCGGGATCTGGAACGTATCCAATCCAAATTTTCCGGTGAATGGAAATTCGTTCCCTTTGGATGGTGGAGGCATCGTATGTAATGACTTGTCTTTGGATTCAGATGTATTCTCCTCAGATTCAGTCGAAGTAGTTAAGAATCGATTAAAAGGAGCCCAAATTTGGAATATGCGCAATAGTCTTGTGGCTTCTGGTGATCAAAACAATCCTTGGAATGACTTTTCACCACTGGATTCAAATGATCAGGAATTTCATTTTCGACGGTTTCGTCAGGGACAAGAAGTGATAAATAATGTCAATCAGTTAGGGTTGATGGCAAAAAACGGGAATAATTCTACGCAGAATTGGAAGATGTTTTATTCAGCAGGTTCTGATGCTCACGGCTCGTTCAATTATTCCAACACAGATGATTTTGCAAGCCTAGGAACGATTACGAATAATGCCGTTGGAAAATTGGGGACAATTGCGTATTGCCCTAATGGAATGGGAGCGAATGGGAAGAATATATTGAGAGCATTAGAACAAGGGAGAACAGTTTTGTCTGATGGTCCAATTGTAACAATGGGGGTCAGTACGAACGGAAATGACGGGGTGAATGAAGTATTGTTAGGTGACGATGTTCTTTTGAATTATGATTTGTTGAGTAATTATTTTATGAATGTTGATTACACCAGTACAAATGAATTTGGATCGTTTACATATTTAAGATGTTATGTAGGTACAGAAACAGGGGAGCAATTTACAGATTTACCACTCACAACGCCAACAGGAAATGGTTCAATGAGTTTAACGCTTGACGCTCTTTTCGCAGCTGTTTTTGGTGGTAATCCTCCAATGGATGAATACTTCTATATACGATTAGAGCTGGAGACTTTGAAGGACTATACCGGTCAACAAGTAGAATTTATAACTGATTCAGAGACTTTTCATTCCATAACAAACCCGATTTGGATTCGTTTAGAACAAGGAGTAGGGATTGATGATAACGAATTGAGTGAAGTGAAAATTTATCCAAATCCGTCAAATGTAGAATTAAACATTGTTTTTTCAGCTAGTACTAACTATGCAATTATTATTTATGATCAGGCCGGAAGAGTTGTACGCGAAACCGACGGTTTTGGATTGCAACTGAAAATGGATGTTTCTAATTTGTCTCAAGGTTTGTACTTCATGGATGTTTCTTGGGGTAATAAGCGTGTTAACCGACGATTTACGAAGAGCCTTTAGGGTGGATTTGTATCTGTTGCTTTCTGAATACAATATTAATTCTTAGTGTGAACGCGCCCTCTAATGTGAGGGCTTCCGAATTGAACTAGTTGTTATAATCTAAGTCCAACGCTCCTTTTAATATTTTTACAACGAAGATCATTTTACCGTGTTTTTCAAAAGAATGTTTGATCTCTTTTTGCAGGACTTCAAATACTTGTTCATAATCGCCTTGAATATGTGTACTGGTAGCATTGACCTTTGTAGTAAGTCCAGACGATTTGCAACGCTCAATGAAGTCTAGTATAATGGTTTCGAAATCCTCATTTAGTGGATAGTTACTTATTTCAATAGTTGTTTTCATGGAAATATTAATTTGAGTCAATTGTTAGGCATAAAAAAAGCACCCCAATTGGGGTGCTTTATATAGGTTATAATCTGTTAATGCTTTTTACAAGCTTCTGTGCATTTACCTTCATGATTGCACTTCTTCTTCTTTTCCCCAGAACATTTTTCTTTATCACTTGAGCAACATTCGCTCTTCTTTCCGCCTAACCATTCTCCAGTTTCAGCATTGTAGTGTTTTTTGAAAATTTCTTTTTCTTCTTCCGAACATCCCTTTTCATCACAGTATGCCATACACTCTTCCAAGTCCATATCAGCACACTTAGACATATCACATGTCATATCTGCGTAGTCACCGTGACAAGCTTCCTTATCTTCAGAACAAGCATCCTTATCAGAAGAACATTTTTCTTCTTTTTCACAACATTCAGTAGCCGCGCCTGCGCTTCCAGCCTCATCACTACCATGTCCATTTCCAAGGATTGGAGCAACCACTAGACCAATTAGACAAGTCAATTTAATTAAGATGTTCATAGATGGTCCTGAAGTGTCCTTAAATGGATCACCTACAGTATCTCCAGTTACCGCTGCCTTATGAGCTTCAGAACCTTTATATGTCATTTCTCCATCAACCATAACACCAGCTTCAAATGATTTTTTAGCATTGTCCCAAGCACCACCAGCATTGTTTTGGAAAATCGCCCAAAGAACACCAGATACAGTAACACCAGCCATATAACCACCTAGCATTTCAGCAATAATCAAGTTATCCATTCCAAATGCTAAAGGAAGGAAAGCAATAATTAATGGAAAACCGATAGTTAATAGACCTGGCAACATCATTTGCTTCAAAGAAGCTTTTGTAGAAATATCTACACATTTATCATATTCTGGCTTACCCGTCCCTTCCATAATACCAGGAATATCTCTAAACTGACGACGAACTTCCTGTACCATTTCCATAGCTGCTTTACCAACCGCATTCATTGCTAATGCAGAGAATACAACCGGTACCATACCACCTACAAATAACATAGCTAATACTGGAGCTTTAAAGATGTTAATTCCTTCAATTCCAGTAAATGTTACGTAAGCTGCGAATAAGGCTAAAGAAGTCAAGGCTGCAGAAGCAATCGCAAATCCTTTACCTGTTGCAGCAGTTGTGTTACCTACTGAATCTAATATATCAGTTCTTTCACGTACAATAGGATCTTGTTCACTCATCTCTGCAATTCCACCAGCGTTATCAGCAATCGGTCCGAATGCATCAATTGCTAATTGCATAGCTGTTGTTGCCATCATAGCTGAGGCAGCCATTGCAACACCGTAGAACCCTGCAAATGCGTATGATCCCCAGATCGCTCCAGCAAACAAAATAACAGTAGGGAAAGTAGAAATCATTCCAGTAGCTAAACCAGCAATAATGTTTGTTCCAGCTCCTGTACTTGATTGTTGTACTATTTTCAAGATGGGCTTCTTACCTAGTCCTGTGTAATATTCAGTAACAGATGAAATAACAGCCCCTACTATCAATCCAATGATTGTAGCACCAAATACGCGCAACGCAGAAATTTCTTTTGCATCTTCTCCGAAGAAAGTCATTGTCATTGATTCAGGAAGCATCCACATAACCAACACATAACATGATACAGCAACCAATCCAATAGAAACCCAGTTTCCAACATTTAATGCTCCCATTACTTGCTTTTCCTTCGCTTCATTGGATTTGATCTTCACCAACATTGAACCAATCATTGAGATGATGATTCCAACACCAGCAATTGCCATTGGCAATAAGATAGGTCCCATTCCAGCAAAAGATTCAACAGCACCGTTATCTCTAATAACGTAGTTTCCTAAAACCATCGCGGCTAATACAGTGGCAACATATGAACCGAATAAATCAGCTCCCATACCTGCAACATCACCAACGTTGTCACCAACGTTATCTGCAATTGTAGCAGGGTTACGAGGGTCATCTTCTGGAATACCAGCTTCAACTTTCCCAACAAGGTCAGCACCAACATCAGCAGCCTTCGTATAAATTCCACCACCAACACGTGCGAACAATGCAATTGATTCAGCTCCTAAAGAGAAACCGGCCAATGTTTCCAACACGATTGTCATTTTATCAGTTGAGAAAGCCTCACCGCTATTCATGAACATGTTGTAAAAGAGAATGAAGAATGCAGTCAATCCTAAAACAGCAAGACCGGCAACTCCTAATCCCATAACAGTACCACCACCGAAAGAAACTTTCAATGCGTTTGGCAAACTAGTACGGGCAGCTTGTGTAGTTCGAACGTTTGTTTTTGTAGCGATCTTCATTCCCATATTCCCTGCAAATGCAGAAAACAAAGCACCAAAGATAAATGCTATTACAATCATCCAATGTGTGGATGGAACGATAAAAGATACTATTGCAAGGGCAACACTAACTCCTACAACAAACAAGGCCAATAGACGATACTCTGCTTTTAAGAAAGCTAAAGCTCCTTCGTAGATGTGATCAGAAATTTCTTTCATTTTTCCATCTCCTGCGTCTTGCTTCATCACCCAAGACTTCTTTACCAACATATACAACAGTCCAATTAAGGCAGCTGCAATGGGCATATAAATTATCATTGATTCCATAATATTCTATAATAGTAATTTAAGGGGGCAAAAGTAGTTTTTTCGTACTAATACTGCAAATTTCAATGATTTTTTATCCAGTCAAAGGAATTGACGAATGTAGTACAGTTGTAAATGAATATTTAGCAACTGCCGTATAAACCGATTTATTGGGGGTTTGAGGCTTTAGGAAACCTTTTGAATCTGACTTTTTAATTCATGAATTGATATGCCTCCACTTTGTCTCCAAACCTGTTTACCTTCTTTAAATAAGACAAATGTTGGTACACCACGAACCTGAAACTTGGCGGCAACTTGTTGGTTTTTATCGACATCTATTTTTAAAATGCGCACCTTATCTCCCATATCAGTTTTAAGTTGATCCAATACTGGAGCCATTGCCTTACAAGGTCCGCACCACGTTGCAAAGAAATCAACGAGAGTGGGTTTTGATGATTGAATGATGTCCTTGAAAGATTCCATGTTACAAAATTAAACAATACTCTGTTGTTGAAGTGTAACAGAAGTAACATATCGACTTCATTTATTTTATCTTTGAGGCGTGAAAATTCTTATCATACGTTTTAGTTCAATTGGCGACATTGTTTTAACGACCCCAGTGGTAAGGGCGATAAAGGAACAATTGGAGGATCCAATAGTTCATTATGTCACAAAGCAAAAATTTGCATCAATATTAGACGGCAATCCATACGTCGATAAAGTATTCTCAATGGATAAGTCGATAGGTGAATTATTAGAAGTATTGAAACAAGAGAATTACGATCATGTCATTGATTTACACAACAATGTTCGGACCTTGTCGCTAAAGAAAAAATTGGCACGACCGAGTGTGACCTTCCAAAAATTGAATTGGAAAAAGTGGTTACTCGTGAAAATGAAGATAAATAAAATGCCTGATTTGCATGTTGTGGATAGGTACTTTGGTGCTGTGTGCAACTTGGGTGTGAAAAATGACAAAAGACCTGGAGATTTTTTTATCAGTCATCAAAATGAAGTCAATATCCAGGAAGAATTTGGTTTAACACCAAAATCATTTATTGCTATTGCCATTGGAGCGCAGTTCAAGACAAAGCAGATGCCGGTCGAACTGATCATTAATATCGTCAATAAGCTTGATGTAGCTGTTGTATTGGTAGGAGGTGAAACGGATATTGAATTATCAAAAGCCATTCAGGATAAATCGGAAAAGAAGGTACACGATGCATGTGGGAAATTTAATTTAGCACAATCATCAAGTATTGTAGCGAAAAGTTCAAAGTTGTTGACAAATGATACAGGGATGATGCATATTGCAAGTTGCCTTAACATTCCTATTATATCGATTTGGGGGAGTACAGTTCCCTCATTGGGGATGTACCCTTATTATCCGAGCCAGAAAGACATGTATTCTATTCACGAAGTGCAAGACTTAGGTTGCCGGCCGTGTTCAAAAATTGGATATCAAAAGTGTCCTAAAGGACATTTCAAGTGTATGAAGGAACAGAATGTTAATGCTATTGTAAAAGATATTCAAAGGATATACTCCTGAAAAGGCCGGTATTATTCATTCAAAAACAATTTCTTCAACTCCGTTGCTTCAGCAGGTTTCATCTTACCAGCTAAAATCAACGCCAATTGTTTTCGTCGCAAAGCACCTTCAAAACGAGATTTTTCTTCTTCACTTTCCGGAATAAGCTCAGGTACTTGAATTGGCCCACCATTTTGGTCAACAGCTACAAAGGTATAGATCGCTTCATTGCTCTTTTCTCGTTTTCCAGAAACATGATCTTCTACAAATACATCTACAAAAACCTCCATTGAAGATGTAAACGCTCGAGATACTTTTGCTTCTAAAGTAACAATAGAAGCATGAGCAATCGGATGCTTAAAAGAAACGTTATTGACAGAAGCAGTGACTACCACACGCTTGCAGTGTCTATGTGCAGAAACACTTGCGATAACATCCATCCAAGCTAAGAGCTCACCACCAAAAAGATTACCAAGGGTGTTGGTGTCATTAGGTAAAACAATTTTTGTAGTAATCGCTAAGGTTTCTTGGGAGGTCCGTGCTTTCATATGGTGTTAGAATTATTCAACGAATTTACGATTAATCAATCATTCGACGGAAATATTCCCTCATTAATGAAACATAATCGTTTGATCTTCGAACAATACCGGAGAGGTATTAAGATGTTCTGTAGTGAATCATTAAATTTGCTCCCTAAATTGTTCCTCCCAGAAACTATGAAAGTAACGGGCTTTTCATTTGTCAAGAATGCTTTGATCTACGATTATCCAGTAGTAGAAGCAATTCGTTCTATATTGCCTATTTGCGATAATTTTGTTGTTGCGGTAGGTCATTCAGACGATAAAACGTTAGAATTGATACGGAGTATTGATCCTGAGAAAATTAAAATAGTAGAAACGGAATGGGATGAAAGTCTTCGTGAAGGAGGCCGTGTGCTTGCGGTAGAAACAGATAAGGCATTCGCGGCGATACCTGAAGACACAGACTGGGCATTTTATATTCAGGGAGATGAGGTTGTGCATGAGAAGTATCTCGAGCCAATTAAGAAGGCCATGGAGAAGCACAAGGACAACAAAAATGTCGATGGCTTGCTTTTTAATTACCTTCATTTTTACGGTTCATATGATTATGTTGGTGCTTCGGCGAGTTGGTATTCAAATGAAATTCGAGTAATTAGGAACAATAAAGCTATTTATTCGTACAAGGATGCTCAGGGTTTTCGAAAAGGTGAAGATCAGAAGTTAAAAGTTGTTCCAATCGATGCATATATGTATCACTATGGATGGGTTAAGGAACCAGAAGCAATGCAACGTAAACAAGAAAACTTCAACAAATATTGGCATGATGATAAATGGATAGATGACAATGTAGTGAAGGCGGATGAATTTGATTATGCCAATCATGTGAGAGAGTTGAATCGTTTTACAGAGGAACATCCTGAGGTGATGAAAGAAAGAATAAAGGAGAAAAATTGGAAATTCTCCTATGATATTTCAAGGAAAAAGAAGAGTGGGAAAGATAAAATGAAGGCTTTTTTGAAGAAGTATCTAGGAATAGATACAAGTTATAGAAATTACGAAATAGTGAAAAAATAATCTAGAAAATTAAACGTTTTCAGAGCGAGTAGAATAATATGGAAAAATTAATAGCAGCATTTCCGGCAAATATCAAGGAAGCATTAACAATTGCTTCGAATACATCATTCAAGAGTCCTTCACACGAGGTTCAAAATATCATTATATGTGGGATGGGTGGCTCAGGTATAGGTGGCCGATTAGTAGCAAAATGGGTTGAAGATGAGCTAACTGTACCAGTTAATGTCGTTAGTGATTATATGCTTCCGAAATTCGTATCTAAAAACTCACTTGTTATTGGGTCTTCTTATTCTGGGAACACTGAAGAAACTATAAGCGCAATCGAAGAAGCGGTGAACGTCGGTGCACATATAATCGGAATTTGCTCGGGAGGAAGACTTGAGCAGCTATGTTCCGAGAATGGGTTTGATTTTGTGAAGGTTCCAGGTGGTAACCCACCGAGAACTGCACTTGCTTATTCAATTACTCAACTCTTGAATGTTTTTGTTCAGTTTAATTTGATCAGCAAGGATAGATTGGAAGAATTGAATGCAGCACGAAAATCGATAATTAGTGAAGAACAAACAATAAAAGCTGAGGCACATAAAATAGCGGGCTTTTTGAAAGGAAATGTTGGCATTTTGTATGGGACAACAAAATATGATCCTGTATTAGTTCGTGCTCGCCAGCAATTCAACGAAAACAGTAAACTACTTTGTTGGCATCACGCATTACCTGAAATGAATCACAATGAACTTGTTGGTTGGGGAGGTGGAGATGAGCGCTTTGCGACCTTATTTTTCACAGGTGATGATTTGCATCGAAGAAATGCGAAACGTTTGGAGATTACTATGGAAATAATTCGAAAGAAATCCAGTAAAGTAATGGAAGTTCGAGCAAAAGGGGAAAGTGCGATTGAGCGATCATTATACTTAATAAACATTGTTGATTGGGCCTCTTTATACCTTTCCGAGTTAAAGGGAGTTGATCCCATTGACATTGAAGTGATCGATTATCTTAAGAATGAATTGGCGAATTTCAGTTAAGTGATGCCAGAAGTTATTTATGAAAACTTAGGTCTGATTGATTACAAAGAAGCTTGGGATTATCAAGAAAAACTTTTTCGGTCAACTGTTGAGCAGAAAATAAAATTACGGAACGAAGAATCTAAGGATCCCACAAAAAACTACCTACTATTTTGTGAGCATCCACATGTTTACACGCTCGGCAAGAGTGGTGATAAAAACAACTTACTCCTCAATGAGGATACTTTGGAGCAAAACGATGCAAAGTATTATGAAATAAACAGAGGGGGAGATATCACTTATCATGGTCCCGGTCAATTAGTAGTATATCCAATTTTTGATCTCGATCATTTCTTTTCTGACATTCATAAATACCTCCGCTATTTAGAAGAAAGCGTTATTCAAACGTTGGCTCATTATGGTGTTGATGCTGGAAGAGTTGACGGACTTACTGGTGTATGGATAGATGGTAACAAATCAACTGCGAGAAAGATTTGTGCAATTGGTGTGAAAAGTTCTCGCTGGGTGACGATGCACGGAATAGGATTCAATGTTTGTTCGGATCTGTCTTATTTTTCTCACATTATTCCTTGTGGAATCCAAGATAAATCTGTAACTTCCTTGGAACGTGAGTTGGGGAGGGAGATAACTGTTTCTGAAGTTTCTGAAGTTCTCAAAAGTAAAATCGCGGCCCAATTTGGATTTTCGTATACAGCTTAAATGAAGAAATTATTTTTAAAGGTTCTGAAGTATTTTGTCTTCACTATAATCGCTTTGATTATTTCAGTGAACCTATTCATTATACTCTCAGGTCGATTTTATCTGTATAAGGGTGTTGCGAACACATACTTAAAAGGCAAATCGGGACCAACAATCTATGATCTTAATGTTTTCCCTTATTCAACTGTCGAAGCAGGACAGGAAGCTTCTATTGTTCCAATACATACAAAATTCAATAAAATTGAATTACCGATCGAAGATCGAAAGTTTATTGAAGAAATGAAAACGAAGGCACTCTTGATCTACAAAGGTGATTCTCTCATATTTGAAGAATATTGGGGCGATCATGAGGAAATAACAGTGTCAAATTCATTTTCAGTTGCAAAAACTTTGGTGGCACTATTGATTAGTATTGCTGTTGAGGAGGGGAAAATCAAAAGTTTGGATGAAAGTGTTTCCAATTACATCCCTGAATTCAAGAATGGGGGAAAGGAGATAATTACTATTCGACATTTATTAGCGATGTCTTCTGGTCTTGATTGGGAGGAAAGTGGAAAGAATCCATTATCGGATAATGCAGAGTCCTATTATGGATCGGATTTATATGGGCATGTAACTCGTCAAAGACTTGAACGTTCGCCAGGAGAGTTGTTCAAATATCAAAGTGGAAACTCTCAACTGCTCGGATTTATTATTGAAAAGGCAACTGGAATGGATTTGAGCGCTTATGCAGAAGAGAAAATATGGAAGAAAATTGGTGCTGAACATGATGCTTATTGGAGCTTAGACAAAGAACTAGGTGATGAGAAAGCATTTTGTTGTATGTATGCCACGGCGAGAGACTACGGAAGGCTAGGGCAATTAATTTTAAATAAAGGTAAGTTTCAAGGAGAGCAAGTATTTCCACTATGGTATTATCATGAGATGACATCTCCATCAGCATTGGATACGGAAGATGGTGTCAAGAACTCACGTTATGGATTGCATATATGGACGTACATGGATGATGAGGGTCAGGTTAATTATTGTCGGGGCATAAAAGGACAATACATAATTACAATTCCGGAAAAAGATCTCCTCATTATTCGTCTTGGATCAGAAAGAACAGCAACCTATACATTGCCAGAAGAGAAGGAGGGGGATAAAATCTATATTGATCAAAACAGACATAAATTTGGTCATTCATCAGGCTTATTTCGATATATTGCGTTGGGAAAAAAGATGATAAATAAAATCGAATAAAGGTAATGCGTGAAGAATTATTGGGACCAAAAGTGGAGAATATTGGAGTCGCTATTGTTCAACAATTTAATGAGAACGACGAGAAGATCTATAACGTTTTTTTATTGAACTTTACGGAAGACATTATTGATGAAATCCTGATTACCTCGAGGGGGTATGGTATTGATCAGATCACTGGAGAAAAAACTAAGACTTCGGTTTTGCGACACCGGATAGACCTGATGATGCCTAATGAAGCTTCTTTGATTGAGCCAATCATGGAGGATGTATTCGGAATGGCAAATGAATTTTGGGTCAGCTTTTATAAACACGATAAAATGTATGATAAAAAATTCATTTTTGTTGCTGGGTCTATTTCAGAGGAAAACATGAAACTTATCCCTATTATTGGTGATAAAGGGGTGATGATTGTTTGATGGCATCGTTGAACCACTTCATTTTGTATATTTGTAAAACTGATACCCTTAAGGGTATAAAAATCAAATGATATGCTTAAGTCTACATTTCAAAAAGGATTGATAATTATTGGGCTAGTGACCACTGCCGGATTCATGTCATCGTGCGGCGGTAGCGAACCTGTTAATCCTGATGGAGATATCGTTGTTGATGACGATTATTATGAATTTCAATCTTTTAATTTGGAAGAATATGAAATTCCAGCTATGATTTCTTTACCAGATGAAACTGCGAATATTGGTGCATCGACAAAACCGGAAATTGTACATACTATGAGCGATATCAAGTGGGAAGTTAAGGTTGGACCAAACTTTCAGTTGATCATCGAAGATTATGCGGACTTTACTGACTTAATTGAAGTGAAGAAGAAAGAACTTGCAGAGCAGACTTTTTTTAAGATTGACTATCTAATTGATGAAGGAGACATGATACTCTATGAAAGAACTTTACTTGTTAAAGGAACGGATAAAGCATCACCTACTGTTGGAATAGAACATCGCTCTTATCATGTTTATGGTCAGAAAATTGTTGATGGAATTACTTACGAGTTACAATCTCGTCCTGATGGTTATGAGAAGGTGATCATCGAATTGATGGCAAAGTCGATCAAATCAATTAAGCCGATCAAGGAAAGTTAAATTGTAGGGAGTTTCCCTAAATCATGAACCCGGAATCAACTCAAATTCCGGAAATGCCTTATTCAAATGGAATTATCTCGTGAAAATGTCTTAAAGGTGTTGGGGTCTATTATGGAGCCTGACCTAAAGCAAGATATAGTATCTGCCAATTTAGTTGAAAACATTAGCATTGAAGAAAACAAGTTGGTGTTGAAAGTTTTCATTTCTAATCCAGCTTTACACGCCCGTAAACGAATGTCCGAGGCACTCGATTTTAATCTCAAACGTGCCTTTGGTGAAGAGTTAACAATTGAGAGTGAGGTCAAAGGGATGCCGGCTGAGGCAAAATCAGCACATCGTAAGGTTCTACCGGAAGTAAAGAATGTAATTGCTATTGCATCTGGAAAAGGTGGGGTTGGTAAGTCGACAATTACGGCAAATCTTGCTGGAGGGTTGGCCAAGGCAGGATACCGAGTTGGTGTTGTTGACGCTGATATTTATGGACCTTCGATGCCAACAATGTTTGACGTAGTAGAAGAAAGACCTACAATGGAAGATATAAATGGGACCCCGAAAATAAGTCCTGTTGTTAAATATGGTATTAAGATCTTATCGATCGGATTTTTCACTGAGCAAGACAATGCAGTGGTATGGAGGGGGCCTATGGCCGCTAAAGCGATGACGCAAATGTTTACGGATGCTCATTGGGGGGAACTTGATTACTTGTTAATTGATCTTCCTCCAGGAACAGGAGATATTCACCTTTCGTTAGTACAAACAGTGCCCTTAGATGGAGCTGTGATCATTAGCACCCCTCAAGAGGTGGCTTTAGCCGATGCTCGAAAAGGAATTAATATGTTTAAATTGGAATCAATAAATGTTCCAGTCGTTGGTTTGATTGAAAACATGTCTTGGTTTACACCTGCAGAACTGCCTGAAAACAAATACTATATTTTTGGTCGTGACGGAGCGAAGAACTTAGCTCATGGAATGGGAGTTCCTTTTCTAGGGCATATTCCTTTGGTACAAGGGGTGCGTGAAGCTGGAGATGCTGGAAGACCAGCGGTATTTCAAGAAAACACTCCTACGGCTAAAGCATTTGATGAATTAGTTACTACCTTTGTAGAACAAGTAGAAATACTTAAGAGTAAAAAATAACCCATGTCAATCGATAAAGAATCCATAAGAGCGAAAGTGCTAGTTGCAATTGATCAATTACGTCCGTTTTTGCATGCTGATGGCGGCGATATGGAATTGGTAGAAATCAAAGACGACGCTACGGTGGTAGTTCGTCTGTTGGGTACGTGCAGTGACTGCTCCATGTCTCTCATGACATTAAAAGCTGGTTTGGAAGAAACTGTTAAAAAGGCTGCTCCCGAAGTTAAAGAAGTTGTTGCTGAGAACATGCCAACAATGGCCTAGTTGCTTTAAAAAAATATTTTGTACGCAACTTTGTTTCTTGTGAAGCAGTCTATTACTATAGAACTAAACTAGAACTATGAATAAGTTATCTCTACTTAGCGTTATTTTGTTATCCAGCCTGTTTGGTTATGGACAAATTACTGTAACTAATACTATGACACCACAAGAATTAGTGGAAAACATTTTATTAGGACCAGGTGTTGTTGCAACTAATTTTAGCTTTAATGGCGTGCCGGCAGATGCATCTGTTGTTCAAACAAGAGCTGGATTTTTTGATGCCAATGGAACTAATTTCCCAATTAACTCAGGTGTTGTTATGAGTTCGGGGAATGTCACTAATATTCCAGGAAATGCTATAGACTTTATGAGTGATGTCATTGGGAACGGTGGTGATGTCGATCTTGATATCATTGAACCAGCTGGAATTAGTGATGCTTGTGTAATAGAATTCGACTTTGTCCCTTCTGGAGACACCATTAGTTTTCAGTATATGTTCGCTTCTGAGGAATATCCTGAGTTTGTAAATTCAGGATTTAACGATGCTTTTGGATTTTTCATCTCAGGTCCTGGTTTTGCTGGTCCTTACTCTTTAGGTTCAGTAAATATTGCTTTGTTACCTGATGGTGTTACACCAGTGACGATTGATAATGTTAATGACTTAACAAACAGTCAATTCTATACTGATAATTCAGCTGATATTTTTGGAACAACAACGGTCTTTGATGGTTATACTGTCGTGCTAACGGCATCGGCTTCAGTACAGTGTGGTCAAACGTATCATATTAAATTGGCGTTAGGTGATGCTGGCGATGAATCGTATGATTCAGCCGTATTTTTAGCGGCAGACAGTTTTTCTTCTGATGCTGTGCAGGTTTCTGTTACAACATTGACGGGTGATACAACGATCATTGAAGGTTGTACTGATGCGAACTTCATTTTTTCTAGACCATCTAGTGATACGCTTGACACCTTAATTATAAACTACGACATTGGTGGAACAGCTTTGGAGGGAACAGATTTTAATAATTTGATTAATCCAGTTACATTCTTACCAGGAGAGGATACAGTAATATTGAATGTAACGGCATTTAGTGATGGATTGATAGAAAACCCTGAGTTTATCACAATCACTACTTACACGATCTCAATATGCGGTGATACGATAGTTTCTGAAGGGATTTTATGGATCACTGACCCACCTTCGTCTATTTTTGCTCCTTCTGAGCTTGAGGGCTGCGATCCAATGGAGGTCATTTTTACAAATAATTCACTAAATGGTTCTTCATTTGAATGGATTTTTGGCAATGGAGATACTTTGTTCGTAAATAACATGGATGATCAAGTGGTAACTTATTCGGCAGATGCGGCAATTACGCTTGTTGCATATGATGACTACAACTGTTCGGACACATCAACTGTTAATATCGTAGTTAACATCTGTGGATGTACAGATCCAATTGCTGAGAATTATAATCCAGCCGCGAATGTTGATGACGGTAGCTGTGTGTATGTGTACGCTGAGGTGGTTGCGCCAAATGTATTTACCCCTAACAATGATGGAGATAATGATTTCTACTTCCTCCATTTGAAAAATGCGGTGAAGGTGGAGATGACAGTTATTAACCGATGGGGGAATGTAATGTTTAAAGATGAAACCGATTTGACCCAGACACCTCAAATTGGGTGGAGTGGTACTACAAATATGGGAATCCCTGCAGAAGAGGGAACATATTTCTATACTTACGTTGTGACTGGGGTAACTGGCGACGTCCTTGAAGGACACGGCTTCTTCCAATTGGAACGAGATTAAGTAAAACCAAAAAGAATTAATGAAAACAGCCACCTTAATTGAGGTGGCTGTTTTGCTATTTTACACAGTGAACGTGTATTTCCCGAGTTCTTTTGATCCATCGTGAATTCGGATGTAATAGTCGCCTTTTTCCCATCCCATAACAGATAAATGGAATGCATAATTGACATGGCCAGCCTGTGCAGTCATTGTTCGGTCGCTGGCATAGAATACTTCACCATTTTCTCGGTGGATATCTTGACGTACTTTTGTCCCTTTTGGACAATCAAAAGTGAGATGTCCAGAAATTTTTACAGTTTCTCTATTGAAGTTTCCGTCTTCGTCTACTTGAACAGATTGAGGAGAAGTAAACCATGTATTTTTTTGTCCAGTGATACCTGATAAGTGTGTGCGAAAAGCTTTGTCTGCTGAGTTTTCAGCGACAATATTTGCGATGGAGTGGTTATCTGAAATTGCCCATACTGCATCTTGAAATGTACTCTTGGTAATGTTTTTCCCCTTCAAGTATGCGAACAGTTTTTCGAATTTTGGGTCTGTATTTTTCGTGATTTTCATTTCTGAGTCAGCAGTTGGGCAGCGATCATCAGCTTCTGTGCAAAATGCAGCGACTTTTCCTCGATAAGAACCATTCGGTTTTAGCGTTATGAACTGATCTTCTAGTTGAATTAATGTTTGTTCACCGTTGTCTTGTGGATTGTATTTTGTTCC